>JAAUXU010165053.1_pt1 | contig 40642 bp, 48 predicted proteins | sample 7278151 | NCBI WGS metagenome assembly JAAUXU01 (sample SAMN14350113, study PRJNA611818) | marine sediment metagenome | isolation source: surface marine sediment (1.8m) | place: French Polynesia: Moorea | collected 2018-08
AGTCCTGGGGTCCCTACCCCAAGAGGGGAGGAAGGGGGAGCTGAGCCCTTCTCCTAGCAAAAAAAAATGCATTTCACTACTGAAAAAGTGACCTCAAAATGCGATATTTTGTCTCTCAAGCAGGTGTACGCTCACTTTTGCACTGCACTGTATGTCGTTCGTATACTTGTATGTCGTTCATTCGTTTGTTACTTGTACCTAAGACTATGCCATAGCACAGTAGCAATAGACATAAATGAATGCATGCAAGAACGTCTGAATGCATGTTTCATTCGTAATGCGTGGGATCCATTATGTTCTCAATGCAGAATGTGACATCCAGCATTCTGTCAGATCCACTCTTCGTTCGTGAAACACTCAGTCCACTTAACACTAAGTGACGGTAAATTGTGCTTTAAATTTCGAATGTTTCAAGGCTACACAATGCACTGAATCAGAATCAGCCAACCCAACTCAACTGTGCATCCTGAGGAAGACACCATTTCTTGATATCCATCATCACCAACGACAGCACCGTGTGTCCTGGTCACTTCACGACCATCTCCTTCTTTCTATATCTCACCCGAGATGATGATGAGAATGACTCATACATTATTGCATCTTCCACGGTTCCTGCTAAAGAAAAATATGTGGCGATTGTTTATGTGACGAGGAAATGGCCGCCAGACGACAAAGTATGGGTTCATCTGACTTTTTGCCATTCCATCCACCCAAGTTATTTCTGTGGATGCCCATCCTCATCACCAGAGATCCAGCTACAATCCACGCAAGCACTAAAGGTGCTTCCCAACGATAGAGCCAACATCCATTCAGCCAAGCATCTTTCCGACCAGTTTTATGCCTCCAGTCAAACCTTTCTGGACCGATCGATGGCAGATTTTGATAAAAACGATCTGTCCACCTTAGGCACCATACGGTGGTATGGATTGGTTCAGCACAACGACATAGAGGAAGCCAAACGAGAGAGTTACATATATCTGAATGTGTCGCCATGCTATGAGATGGATGCCAATGACAAAAGGGGACCCAGTTGGATTGGCACTAGTGGGAAGGAGCTGGAGGACTTCCTGGGAAGACGACGATAATGCAGTGACCCAACTTCCAAAGAATGCTTTTCCATCGTTATTGACATGATTTTTCATGATAGATACTGCATAAAGTCGCCCTCATGATCAAAATTCCGTCCCGAACAGCAACCTCTGCTCCTGAGACTCTTTGACATTTTCATCTCCAACCCATAGCGCTGGTACGGACTACAATCGCTGCTTCACCACAATCATCATCATCTCCGTCACAACGATCATTTCCCCCACGGCTCTTTTTTTAGTGGTGACATTGATGTTGAAGATTATCTTCAGATTGCTCAACTTGTGGACCGCATTCGCCGTCCTAATGCCTATGACCTTAGGCTTTGAAGAAGAAATGGAGACACCTCGTGCTTTTTCAACACGAGTTTCAAGAGGTACGGTTTGCACTTGCCACAAAATGAAGCAGAGTTTCGTGAATAAATTGTACGAAATGCCAGTTACACATGTAATAGAATGCAGTGCAGTAAATCACCGTGCACTCCAGATACTCTGTGAGGTCCTCATTCATTCTGCATGAAAACAGTTAGCAAGCGACGTGCTCGTATGCTAAAGAGGAGGGCCTCAAATCCAGGCCTAAGGCTGAGACAAATAAAAAAAAGGCTTTTTTGCTCAGGAAACCATGGAATCTTTAATGGCACTTCAAAGATGTAGGTGCATCAACCACCTACCAATCCTCATACATTTCTGGGTGTGGTCCCGCACATATTCGCTTTAGAAAGGCTGGAAGGAAAAGAGATTTTTTAGTAATAATGCGGTTTCATAGGCTCATGTAGTCCCTACGTTCATATGGGATAAAGCCGTCCTCATCCTCAGGGTCGCAGCACTCTTTGAGCAAGTTCTCCACGTCCTCGCGCTCCAGCTTCTCGCCTAAGTTGGACAAACGTTAGACCATTTTTTGTCCTTTTAGCCTCGGCTTCTTTTGTCACCTAGGGACAGGAGGACGTGCTCGAGCTCTCCCATCATCATGGTCCCGTCCTCACGCTTGTCGTACAGCTTGAGGCATTCCACAAAGTCTTCGAAAGAGCCTTTGTCCTTGGCCTTGCGGACGGTGGAGAAAATCGTCTGCAACAAAAATCGTGTCAAGAGAAATTAACCCTTTACATGTACGAACTGTTGTCGGTACTGTACGTACGCACCTTGAATTCCTCGAGGTTGATGTACTTTTCCCCCTTCTTCTTAACTCCACCATGCTTCTCGATAGTCTTGAGAGTGGGATTGAGATTGAGGCCCCTGAGGCAGTCGCCGAGATAGAAGAGGTCAATGCGACCCTTGCCCTCAAAGTCATAAATGTCGAAGGCAAACTTGGCACCTGGAACAGTGTTGACACTTTTGGCATTGACACCTTTGCAGCCACGAAGCAAGATGGAGAAGATGGAGCCGATGTGCCCATACAAGGATTAACTTTCCCACTTTACCTTGAGAGTTTCAGCACATGACAGACACGTGGCCATAGTCTTGTAGTTACGCACAAAGACCATGGCCAACTTTCTCCACGTTTCAGAGAGCAGCACTTTGACATATATTTCAACGAGAGTAGCGAAAGAAAAGAATAACTTTTAACACACGCTAAGCACTATGAGAAAAGGATTTGCAATATCACGGACATAACATCCAAATTTCTGTCAAGAGTCGGTGTGGGTGGGTCTATCCTCCACATTGTTGTCGTCTGGGCAGCTGGTTCATATGGTTACGCGGTGGAAGAAGTCTGCAAAGTTGTGCCTTGCCAGCAAAGAGTTCACTTACCAGATGGATTTGCTAACTTATACCTGTGTTAGGATTCTGCACTGCACATCCGTTCCAGGAAAGCTGAAAGGATAATGTGAAATAGCAAGAGTGAATGAAGTCATGATTTTGAACAAGATCAACTCACGCATGAAGGGCATAAATCCCTCATCGTCCTCGGGGTCGCACAGCTCCTTCATCAGGTTCTTTGCCTCCTCCTTGGTCAACTTCTCACCTGAAAAAGGTATAGGGGTTGTGTCGTAGCTTTTGCAAGCACCTAATTTGAAAGTACGTGTATGCTTGACTTCATTTTGGGCCAGGCATGCATCGTACATAATTACCTAGGTTAGTGAGCAGCCTGAAGAGCTCATTGGTGAGGATGGTGTTGTCCTCATTCTTGTCGTAGAGCTTGAGGATCTCGACAAAGTCGTGGATTCCGCCAGTGTCCTTGGAGTCCTTGGCCTGCTTGAAGACCGGGTAGAAGTCGTCGACCACCATGATCTTCTTGCCCTTCTCCTTCTGCCCGCCAATCTTGTCTAAAAATGGCGCGTGAGCCGTCAAAAAGTGAACGGAAAAAGGTCTTGCAAAAGTGTACTTACCAATGGTTGCCAGCGTGGGGTTGAGGTTGCACGCGCGCAGGAGATCGCCGATGTAAAAGGCATCGACTTTGCCGTCGCCCTTGAAGTCGTAGACGTCGAAGGCGAAGCGAATCTCTAGACACGATTTCTCCACATTTTCACATCGAAAAGGGATTTCCCGATTTCCGTTTAACTTTGTCATGTAACATCGAACTTACTCTCTACATCCCTAGGATGGATTCCGTATTTGTCGCCGATTATTTTGTTCTCCTAGAACAGTAATGGAATATATGAAAAAGTTACGTACGCTCGACGTCCTTTGAGCTAAGATCAGCCTGAAATATAGAGACATCTTTAGGACTACGAGCTGCAAAACACTTGCAGATGAAAAAGACTTCACATTATTTGCCAAGTGCAGTTAAAAAGTCCATCTGGCCCAAGGTGTGGCCTTCATGGACGTACAAGTTGAGTTATTTTGGACCGGTCTCCCACCCACCTACAGGGTGGCTCCTAAGACTTGACCTAAGACCTAAAGGCGACAATTTTGGGGCTTTTCCAACATTTTTTGCCACTCTGCCTTTGCCCTTTCTCTTTACCGACGAAGAAGCAGAAGAATTCACTCACCGACATTTTGACTGCGTTGTTGAAGCTTCCTCGTCTTCTCAGCGAGTGAGTTGGATCGGATCTCCTTTCCTACACTCTACTTGAGTTTTGAACTCCTGCCAGGATCTATTTTTAAGCGCATTTATAAATAAATGCGCTCGTAGGGTAAGAGTCACCAAATAAACCTAACTGTTTTACACTTTCGGTTTTTATGAATGAGTATTCACGAAGCTAATCGCTCGCACACGCTCTCACTCACGACGCACATGCTCGCCAGCCACGTCATCCAACGCATTCACAAGCACAGTAAATACGGACAAGAATGGGTGCATCAGCTGGGCAGATGGTATCAACATAGACGCGGGACAAGCCAATGTCTGGGGCTTCGTTTGCGACACATATGGTCTGTTTGTCCCGTCGCCAAGGCCTAGGCAGGTCTACCTCTACCTCTAGGCTCTAAACCGCTCTAGACTCCCCCTCGAGACCTACGAGAAGGCATCCTTCGTCGCCAAGTCTGGGGAGAACAGTGTGAGAGATGAAGACTGGAGGGAATTGATGTCAAGGTTCAGTCGCACTGGATGGGACACAACTTATGTACAGATGCCGGACCAAGGATGGCTGGGAGGATCGGAGTTGAGGGGTCTTTGATCGTTTGTCCTTTCATCGTGCTACTGCTGCCGTGTATAGAATAATGTATTGTGTCATATATAAAGAAGTTACTCCCTCCGCGTCTGTCTGTGTGTCACAGACTGTATTGTGCAGTCCTTTGTAGTGGCCGGCAGTTACTACATACGCAGCTACTACGCGCAGACTCAGTGTATCTTTACTGCATACGCTGTTGCAACAAACGCTGCTACTACGTACGCAGCCACTGCATACGCAGTTATCACATACTGCGGCTGTCTGTGCGTCTGTCAGTGTAGTGGGCGGCAGTGTAGCTGCAGTACATGCGCAGTAGGCAGCATATGCAATCCAGCATGGACTGGGACCTCATATGCAGTTCCTACATGCTACCAGCGAGGCTAGTGGAGTTCTCTAGAATGACATAAAATACGAAGGTTCAATTCGCACTCGGCATGTATTTAGATACACAGAGACACAGTACTCAAAACGCAGTAGGGTCCAGTATACGAAGTTTCCAAAATATCGGTTTTTTTTCTTTTAATCTGCCTTCATCTTGCAAAGATACTTTAGCTGCAGCATCTTGACATCGCCATTTTGATCGAGCTTTACCACTCCCTCTTGGCCGTCGATGGAGAGCAACACACCCGTACTCTCACGATCCTCGCCTGGGATAAACAATTACCATGAATGATATAAAGTATTCAACAAAAGAAAGTTATGACCTTACCCATGATGACCTTGACCTTATCGGTCCTGTTCGGCTCGATGGGCTGCAAGTGCTCCGGGGCGATGCTGACCGTCCGGTCTTCGTCGGGCAGGAAAACTGAGCAGAGACCCGAAGTCACCCCACGGACAACACCGACTTGACCGCACAAACCGGTATCGGCATGTGTATCCTTTACCACCACCTCAATGTCAGGAGAGTACCAATCCTATACGGCAAAAATCAATTAAGCTATATTTTCTACAAACAAAAAACCCTCTTTAGTCAAAAAGATTCACCGTGGATCCTAGAGAATCGATCGCACCTCCTCCAGGAGTAGGCGGCGCATAGGGCGAGTGTGCGTGTCCGCCAGCCCCGCCGGAGCCGCCAGGTGTCATCGGACTGTAGTTTACTCCCGGAGAGGGAGCCACGTATCCCGGAGAAGGAGTGGGCTGCAGAAAAATATTGTTGTGTGCCACCGTAATAGGTCTTCTCATACAGAGCTTCTCCAGAATGAGGTGAAATACTTTTTTTTCGCCTACTCACGCTTTGGTCGGAAATTTAAAAATAGTACGTAGAAGACGATTCCCTATGTAGTAAACTTAAATTTCCTGCCAAAGCGTGCGTTAGCGCTTTGCCTCGCGACCCTATACTTGCTCATCTTACCTGATAGGCTTGACCCGGGCTAGGGGTTGGAACATACGAATTTGGGCTTGGGGTGGACTGATAGCCGGTGGTCGGAGATGGAGAAGGTCGGTAGGGGCTGTAGCCCTCCTGCGGATTGTACACAGAGCCCGGAGTGGCCGGATTGTAGGGATTCGAGGGACTCTCTTGCGCGTATCCGGGCGTCCCAGGGTTGTAGTTGGGCGAAGGAGTACTGTCATCAAAGTTGTAATCGTCATAGTCCCTGGAGGCGGCGGGAGTGTTGGTCACTGTTGGGTCCCACGCTCCAGTTCTACCCGGAGTGCGCGAGCCATCTTCGCCATGAGATGGAGTCATGCTCCCATAATGAGGAGTCCTCGATCCGGCCTCGTACATGGGGGTCTGTCCGCCCTGCATGGGCGTCCGGCCGCCTGCATGACCCGGAGTCCCAGATCCGTACATGGGCGTCCCAGTGGTGCTGTACGAAGGAGTCCGAGTGTACGTGGAGACGCTGCCTCTGGAAGGTCCACCGACGATGGCAATTCTCGACCTAGCAAATGCAACTTTTGTAGAAAACCAAGACGATATCTTCCAATGATCCACTAACCTGTCGACTGAGATGGTCTGACACTTTGAGTGCAGTTCCACCCTCGCTGTGGTCTCTGTGGCGTCCTTGACCATCCCGATGTGCGACTTGTACGGGCCCTGTGTGATCTTAATAGTTTGCCCGATTAACTCTCTATCGCGACCGATACCGCCGCGGCTACGGCCGCGTCCACCTCCGCGACCCCCGCCTCCTCCTCCCCCTCTGCCACCGCCACCGCCACCGCCTGTGCCGCCTTGCGAAGGGTGCATAGGAGAACTAAGCCTCGGAGACATGAAACCAGGCAGCGACCCAGATCTTCCACCTCCGCCAGCTCCACCTTTTCCGCCGCCGCCAGCCGCTGGGCCGAATCCACTACCGGCCTGCACGAGGTGGCGGCACTTGCAGACAAAGATGCCCCCATTGTCCAACATCATGCGAGAGTGAAGGAAGGCAAAGTTGCGGAACAGGTGGCGGATCTGACCCTGACGGCCTGAGTGAGGCCCATCGATCACCTGAAGTAAATGTCTATTATACAATATGCACTACAAATAAGCGAATCGTTTTGAAAACTTAGCTCACACTTGTAGGAATTTATTAAACTAGAGGACTTTTTGCTCAATGGAGAAATCTTATGCCACTACTTTTTCGGTTCGGCCCTTACCTTCACGATGTCACCGTTCTGCACCGCATTCTGCTCGCTATCCAGAGCCACGGCGTTCCTGTTCTCGCGCTTCTTCTGCAGCGACGCTGGCTTGGCACTGATCACCTTACCGTGCATGTTCAAGACCTGAAAGTTCTCTTTCTGGATCTGAACAATGACACCGACAGTCTGCGAGTCAATCTGGAGAAAAAGAGAATAATAGTAGAAAAGCTCTAAGCAACACGAGTACCACATGAACTACTGTACCTGGACCATATCTCCGAATTGGAACTGTCCAAGCGAGTCAACCCCCGTGGCCATGTCGGTGCAGAGCTGCAGATCTCTGGGCAGCACTTTGAGCTCATGCATCGTCAGGTCGGAAAATAACACGATCAAGTTCTCCTGGACGCGGACGATCAGCCCCGTGTCGCCCTCGAACCTAAGAGAGAAAGCGACTGTGGCAGACTCTCACCAGAAGCAATAATAAGATTTTTTTTCTGACCTTCCGCCAATGACCTTGACGTGATCTCCCTGACTGAAGAACTTCCTGAGCTCATTCGCCTGGAACTCCAGCGGATCTTTGAGGTCCTCGTGCTTGGGCTGCATCGTGATCTTGGTGCCGTCGACTGCGATCACACGGCCCTGGAGATTCACAAGCTCACCCTCGGTTACCTCGACGTTGTCACCTGAATTAGGTAGATAGCATACAAATCGGAGTTACCCTTTTTGGACTGTGTGAGGGCGGATGTTTTACCACAATACTCACCAGTTGAGAAGGTGTGTGCCGTCTCCTCTTTGTCCCCAGACGGGATCTCGATGTCTATGCCTTCCGGTGCCTCCTCAAACCGCTCTAGCTCGGACAGAGTGGGTTTGACGCCCTCGGACAAGATCGCATTGATTGCAAAATTCTGGGAAAAATACATTCAGCATAAAAATGAGGAAATTATTCAGGAAAATAAGCATTTTTAAGATAAACTTTTGGAATGAAAGGTCATAAGTTTTCTTTACCTTGTAGAGGTATCCCTTTCTGGAAAACCTGTTGCCTTCGAAGACCAGGAAGTCGCCATCGTTCGTGATTTCGCCACCAATTGAGCGGACCTATAGCAAGACTCTCGCTCTAAAATTGGCAACAATTGGCAAATCTATATCTATCTATATAGTATATGTATACAGCAAAGGGTCTGTGCATGGTGAGTGTGAAGTGCGAGATCAGCTTTGTGTTGAGTGCACAGTGCATGTTGAGCACGAACCGCGCGTTGGACGCGAAGCGCATGTTGAGCATGTGTTGAGCGGGTCGAGCCTTCTTTCCCTTTATATTTTTCCTACCCAACGAAGTGGGTAGGTAGCACGTAAGTGCTAGTATTTAATATACTAACCTTTTCGGGATCGAAAAGCTTTGCCATAGGCCTCTTCTTCTTGTTCTTATTTTTCTCCCTCTCACTCTCGCTGGCGGCCGTCCGGAGCGCGCCGCGTGGCCGGCTGTAGTCGATCCGGGGCAGCAACTTCAAGCTCACCATGTTCTGAGACATGTCCACGTAATCAACCTGGGGAAGAAAAGAGTCTGCTTAAAAACCATTCAGTCAGACGCATTTTGGTTCTGCGGACCTGTGCGAGGTCATCCTTGAAGATGCCTCTCTTGAGCCTAACCCATTGCTTGGATTTGAGGCCACTGGTCTCCTTGACCACCCTGAGGACATCGGTCATCTCTTTGATTGGCACCATCTAGAAAAAAAATCCATCTGATGAAATGTGTTAAAAGTTAAAAACCCTCTTCTACTTTCATTCACATTGTCGTTATAGTGATTACGACTGACAATGTATGCACGGCTCACGTACCTGCTGCTTGTATTGCCCGATCCTGAGAGCTGTAATACCATCTATAAGGGCCTTCACGTGCGTCTGCTTGAATGCTTCCACGTATATGTAGCCTTTGACATGCTCAGGGGCGACCACAGACCTGTTACAAAATTGAATAATTTCTATGCTTTGGCCAAGAACCCATCAAACATGCCTGATCTGCAGAGGCTCCTCGGTGTGCTGATAGGCGATGAATTTGTTCATGATCCTAAGCACAGTTTGCTTTTCCGTGCCTGGCAAGCACTTGACCATCCACAGGTTGGGATCCTTCACGCCGGGCAACAAAGTCTGCTGTGTAATTTCATCGCTCATTGCCTCACCACCCTCACCTATAAAAATGGGACGGTACTCAGGTCTACTTGCACAAAAGCAAATAAAAAGACACCGAAAAAACTCACCGAAAGCAGATATTCCTGCGGCGTCCTCGTTGTATCGCTTTCTGTAGTACTCCTCGATCTCGTCGGCGTCCATTTGGTCATCGTCGCCGAACCCGAAGCCACGCTCTCGTTCTTTACGCATTCTAGGAAAGAGTGATGTTCGTTTAGATTAACAGGACTATACTGTAAAAAGCTACCCTACTTGGCTTCAATGTCCCTAGCAGTCCTGCCTGCTTCCTCAGCCTCGTCTTTAAGGTCTCCGTCGGCTTCTCCATCCTCCCAGGCGTCCTCGTCATCCTCGGCATCATCGTCGACCTCGGCCTCGTCTATGATGAAGTCGCTCCTCATATTTTTCTTTTTCTTCTTGGGACGGTACTGCAAAACTTACACTTAGGCAGACCATCTCCCAATGACCTGAAGACAATTTTAACCTACCTCTTCTTCCTCTTCCTCTTCAGAGTCCTCTTCGTCCGAGTCTCTTCTTCGCCGGTCCCTCCTCTTAGAACTCCTAGAAGAGATTGTACAATAAGGTTAGATCGTTCGGTCACAGCCTTAGTCAGCCTCGATATTCAACCTTAAAGAAGTCATTTCCTCTTCCTCCTCGTCGTCGTCCACGGCCAAATGTCGACCAGGAGAACGTTCCGAAGAACCGGCGTCACTGCCGGACCTGGAAAAAAGGGGTTCACTTGCGAGCCAGAACTTTTGAAACAACCCGGAGAGGAATCCTCAGTAGAAATTCCCCCAATCTTTTCAAGTCTTTGGGGAGAAGAAGTCCGCTACGTTGGCCAAGGTGACCCTCCCAATGTCAAAAAAAAGGAGCCTAACATTTTGGAATGCTTGAAGCAGCCCCCAACCCTAATAGGAAGATAACAACGAAAGTAAACCTAAACGTTTTCTTGCAGCGTTACTCTTATTTAGCATTACATATTTTTGGTACTGCCCGAGGGTCCTTATGTTTGGCAGCCCCTTATGAAGATCGAGTCTTCCAAAAATTGCCTCAAGTTCTCGCTCAACCTGGGCCTTAAAGGCTCTGCTCACCCTCGGTCTTCCTCGGAGTCGCTCATGGTGTCGTATTCCGCGTCTGTTTCGAGCCTTTTTTGCCCTTTTCAATCCTTATATTCCAACTTCGGAGCTCTTTAGCTTGGCCCTTCTCAGGAAACTGCAGGTTTCAGCTGCCCTGAGCCGCTTGTCAGGGTTGCCACTGAGGACAGACCAGGGAAGGTGAGGATGCGCAAGTTAAGAACCATCGTTATGAGTTCTTGTCCTTAACATTTTATCCTCAAAAGTACACCTAGGACATCTCATAAGTAAAGCTGATACAGAGGAAACACACTTGACCGACACACTTAGGGCTGGCAAAACTTGCACGATTCAGTGACGGGCCCAAACATCGTCAAAAACCCTGTCCAGATCGCTCGGAAAGAATCCTTCTTTCTACTGGGAGGTTTTCTAATATTAGGTTAGATTGAGTTGTGACGTTGTGTTTAGTTGATAAGCTAAGTTCGGTTGTCAGGCTAAGTTAGGCAGCAGTGAACAAAATTTGTTCGTAATCAAAGTCTGCTTGACGATTGAGGAACAAAATTTTGAATTCTGACTGGGTCAGATGCAGAAGTTAGGCGGTCGAGGACTGTTTTGCTTCATACGGGAACTTTTGGGACCAGGACTCTTGCATTATTCCACGCATAAGCGAGTTGCATGATCAAGTACAGTAGAACAAGCGGTTCACGGTACTTCTGTGGGGCTCCTGATATTCAACTGCATCCCATCCCAAATATGGCCGCCAATCTGCTGGATTGGCAGCCCTGTCGCCCGTGCGTCCCCAGTGAGCAGAAATTACTTAGAGTGAGTGGCCCCTCTAGTCAGAGCGGGCCGGCGAGGTGGCGACAACAGCGCCATCTGAACTATAGAGGGTAAACAACCAATTGTACTTGTCATAAGAGAGAATCAGAGCTTTGCATAACATCATATCATTCCAGCACAGTATCATCAGGTGGGGTTTAAAGGAGATCGGTGAAAGAGAACAGTCATAACTTTATGCATCAGGTAGATGTTGCACTGTTCAATTTCCGCAATTACCTTCTTAGACCGGCGGAATCACAGGCTTAGGACTCGGAAAGAGTCGGTCATGCAACGAACGCTGGATTTTACTCAATCCAACACAGTAAAGGTGGTTGAAACATTCACTCCAAATGAGATGGAAGCTTCACGCCAAGATTAGCACTCGCGCTCTTCGTACACTGCTCGTGACAAGATTGGATAGATTTTCAATGTCATGTGTATTCTTCATAAAGGGGACTACAATTTTTTTTTAAAGATTTGATGCCACTAATACTCCTTGAAAATAGCTGGAAATTCTGCATTGTTGCTGCCGTCTTGGGCCCGACTGAGAAGCCGCGAAAGGCTGCGAGGGCCGCGCAAGATGTTGGCCTTAGTCCCGCGGACCTGGACCACGATCTCGTTCGGGAGGATCTACATGCAGCGTAAGAAATGGATGGTCAAGTGTCAGCTTGCAGCAGCTTGCTGAGATTGCTAAGTGTGTCGGCTAGGACTCGGTCGCTGACAAAGTCGAAAGTCCATTCCGGCAATGCCTTCAGTTGTGCTTGGGTCCTCGAACGTTGTTTCATCTGTTCCACGAACTTTTCGGTCGTGCCACTGACACTGTGGAATCCATACAAAACAGCATATCGAATGTAACGCATGTTGTCGTCTTTATCACAAATAGCTAAAAGCCAACAATACCTTTTAATCCAGATGTCGTCGATGATAAAGAACGTTTCCTGCCTTATCGTGACCACGTCAATCAGAATGACGTCAAAGATCTTTCTGATAGTCTCAAACGGATCGCTGCTGCCACTCGGGGAGAGGATACGGATGTAGAAGTTGGAGCTCTGGTGCTCTCTGACGCTGCCGACACTCAGGCATGGAAGCCTAGAGTAAAGAGTTGTGGGTTTCTAACGCTCGGAAAGACAAGTCCAACTCACCTTTTCCCGTATGAATCGAATACGAACGAGTCTTTTTCTCCCCCTACTAACAGTACTTTAATCACGCCCTCTTTTGACCTGGAGCTCGTCCAACCGGCCTCGTTGTCGCCGAAATTGAACTGCCAGCGCTTCGCCACCTCCGTCGTGAGGATCAAGGGTGACGATGCGCTTCGGCGCTTCGGCGCCCTCAACAGACCAAGAGACGCTTCCTCACCGAATTGGTGAAGAAGTCCGTGTCCGCGGCCGTCGCCATTTTAGCATAACCCACCAAGTCCAACCCCAACCGATTAAGTAGAGAAGATGTCCATGGGTCTCCGCCGTTGTCGGAGAGACACTGCGAAATTGAACAGTGCAACATCTACCTAATGCATAAAGTTATGACTTTTCTCTTTCACCGACCTCCTTTAAACGCCACCTGATGATACTGTGCTGGAATGATATGATGTTATGCAAAGCTCTGATTCTCTCTTATGACAAGTACAATGTTTACCCTCTATGGTTCAGATGGCGCTGTTGTCGCCGAATCGGTGGCCCGCACTGACTAGAGGGGCCACTCTTAAGTAATTTCTGCTCACTGCCTCCGTAGATGACCTGGAATTGCCACGGCGTTTGTCATGCGAAAGCTCTTCGTCATTTTCAGCATCGTTTCAGGTTATTTCTTTACCGCTTGTATGTTTGATATTCACTACCTGAACTGAGTGCTCGTTATGAAAGTTGTGGTTCTGTTCATGTGGCCGGACCTTTTTGGCGCCTTCGACAACCATCATACATTCGCCTCGTAATCATAGATCCCTTATGACTTCAAGATCTCTTTCTCCCCTCTATGAGAAGCATAGCTTGAGTATGTCTTCAGAGGAGGAGATGAAGGCAGCATAAGTTATTAGCACAACATAGCGTAATAGAGAAAGGCATCATTTGAGGCCTTTAGTCTCTACTCACGATCATCATCTTTACCAACCTATTCGAGTCTTGAGTCTATCTATGCCCGCCCCCCAATAGACCTAGAGTTTCTAGACTCTGACGGCCGGGTCGAAAATTCTCTTTAAGACTGTACTGGACTCCGGGTAAATGAGATTCAGTCCAAGCACTTTGTGTCAACCCTGACGCGAGTACTTTCGGATTTCAGAACTTTTGGCGGAACCGCGGAAGGTTATTCAGTGTTCGTCGCGACTGTTCCAGGACGAGTGGAGTTGTCTTGATTTCTCCGTCTTCAGCATGTCCGGACGTGGCAAGGGTGGAAAGGCTAAGGTGAGGGGCCAAAGTCGTCTTCCGAAGCAGATCCATATTTCTTCAAGTGTTCTCCTACTTTTTCATCGATCTTTTTTATTCTTTAATCGATAAGGCCAAGTCTCAGAAGTCTCGCTCGGTTCGGGCTGGGCTCCAGTTTCCGGTGGGCAGGATCCACAGGCTCCTCAAGAAGGGCAACTATGCCGAGAGGGTTGGGGCAGGTTAGCGTTGGCTGCTGGAAGAAGTGTCCTTTCATCCTTTGACACGTAAATTTTGTCTCAGGAGCCCCGGTGTATTTAGCCGCTGTTCTGGAGTACTTGGCTGCCGAAGTCCTTGAGCTGGCTGGAAATGCCGCCAGAGACAACAAGAAATCCAGGTATTTGGGAAAACAATTTTTGGGCTTTCTGGGCTAATTTAAATTTATTTTTCTTAGAATCATCCCCCGACACATCCAACTCGCCATCAGGAATGACGAGGAGCTGAACAAGCTGCTCTCCGGCGTCACCATTGCCCAAGGAGGTGTCCTTCCCAACATTCAGGTAAGAACTTGAGCTGCTTCTCCGTCTTGTCTGGTGGAGTCATCTTCCTCTTTCTCTTCGCAGGCCGTCTTGCTGCCCAAGAAGTCCAAAGATTCGGGTACCAAGGCTGGTCAGTCCCAAGAGTACTGAACAAAGATTTCTCCTTTTTTTAATAAAATGCCGGGCATCGTTGTACTGATCTCATTTTGACAAAAAATCTCCAGGTGATTGTACGAAGCCATTTGTGATTGTCCAAAAGTATGATATGTGAAGTAAGAGACAGGTCAAGTCTGAAGGAGCAAGTATAAAATTGCATGAGAGATGCACAAGTTGCTTTTATCGCACTTAAATTCAATAAACGTGACGTCGGTAGTCTTAGATAAGCGAGGCTCGGGCGTCGCTCACGTGCAGCCCAGTCGGAGCTGCGTCCTGGTCGAGGCGGGTCCTTTATTTGTCAACCCTTCTGGTCACGGACACAGGTAACAGCTTACACAAACATTGAGCTCTGGATGAGTGGACTTCGTTCATTCAGCTGCTAACGTCAGGAGAGGACAGTGACAGAGCAATCCAGGTTTGTGAAGTTCTATCATGTCTCAACCAGACTGAGAAAGTTCCCTTTTTTTGTTTGGCTTGGGCTGTCCGGCTACTCGGGCTGCATTGTTGATCTATCCCTAAGCTGTAACTGTACTAGTGAGACCAGAGGAGGAGCACCAGAAGCTTGGACGAGCTCCCTGTGGATGTGCACGGGTTGAGTCGAGAGAATTGACTGAAAGATGCGCTTGGGTGCAGTGCTTGCACTGGCCCTCCTTTGCGCCGGCGAATGGGCCTCAGGCGCGGAGGTGGTCAGCGTCAGAGTGGAGTCATGTGGAGGATGACGACTAAACAGGTACACAAAGATTTATTCATTCAGCGACTTCACTAGGAATTTAGCCGAGTAAGTTAGATTATGTCTGCTTGTTACATAGTTTACCATGCTGTAAATAGGACTCTTAAACGCGCAGTTAGTAAGACAAAATGTATACATGTAGGCTGCCTGAGGTCAAGAAGTTCCTGTACGATGACCTCGAGGCCAAATACGAGAACACTTACTTCAAGAAGGTGCCCGGGAAGTCTCCACAGATGATGTTTTTCGACAAGGTCAGCTTAATACATATGTTTATCTGTGCATTTACATTTGTTTGGGTTAAGTTGACACTGAGAAAATACTAACAGGATAACAACCTCCTGGAAACGCTGGACATCTCCGACATGAAGCGCGACCAGCTGAATCTTTTGCTCTTGGAAAAGGGGATCAAGCTGAAGAAGGCAGCAGTCGAGGAAGACGGGGGACACCGCGATGAAATCTAATTTCGACCCGCGAAACTCTTTCAATCGATCAACTTTTCAGTGTAAGATTTTTGCAGCATTTTCTTCCCAAGATGAACGAGTATGAAGCAACTTTCTGCGATGAAAGGTTGATCTAGTGACGAGTTCTTATTAGCTGAAATTACTGCACTTGATATGGGTTCAGTCCTTGTATGAAGACGTTGCATCCTAAAAAGAAACTTCTGAAGGTCAACGTCGGATGAGTTAAGAATGATTGGACCCTATAAATCAGGGAGAAATTACGTTTGTACTTTTTGACACTGCCACTTTCTCTACTGAAATGGTAATAGGAAAAATTCTATCAGGATTTTAAAGTTCGTTTAGTTTTGTAATAAACCCAAAGAATAGAACGATACCAATTTATTTGTTAAGCTGCACCGTTAACATTATTTTTGCACCCCATCTCACTCCTATATTTGCAATGTTTTGTCGTAGTCTTGTTCATATTCGCTGATGACAGCGTCGACCCTGAGGACGGCCTCGGCCTCGGCCTTGTAGCGTTTTTTGTGCAATGCGAGGGCTCTTTTTTCACCAGAGCCTGGAGGAGAGATAGATACCTTGCGTCGGAGTATATAAAAAACGATAAAAAGAATCGCCCACCAATATAGCTGAGCACAACAGGCAGCAAAATAAGCCCATGAGAGGCCCCTATGAGGACGATCCCTAGATACATTCTGAAGTAGAAGATTTCGAAGATCTGTGACTTGGCGAATGCTAACACCACGATGCCAGCGAATTTGGTCAGGGTGATACCGGAGAACACCTGATAAGAGTACGTGAATAGTGAATGAAGTAGCAGCTGAAGTGTTTCATTACCGAGCTGCCCATCTTGACCAATGCCTGTCTACTTCTCTCAACTCGACTGGTGCCTGGTGTGACTGCGAAGGACCTAAAAAAGATTGAATAATATCTATGGAGAAGGTATCCTGTTACACCATTTATGTGAAAGTCAACCTTGTGATATGAGAGCAAAACTCAACGGAGATTCCTATAGCAACGACCAAGTTCATGAGAGTAACCCCATTCATTTGGATATTCCACCAGAACATCATGCCCATCATATTCACCTGGTAACAAAAGGTACGTTATGTTGAGTATCGATAAAATATCTATAATGAATCTTACCAAAATAGCAATGATCATGCAGAAGACGATGAGCGAGGAGACGATGTCGAATCCGAGCAGGAGGAAAGTGACCAAGAAGATGGAGGAGAGAGAGATGGCCAATAGCACAAGAGCGTCCTCCCACATGGTAAGGTACTGCTCATAGTACACGTAGAACAGGGTGTACGGGAAAATGTTCACCTGGTTCTCAGGTGGCAAATCTCGGTTAACCTGCAGAGAGTGTAACACTAAAGACTTAAAACGCTTTAGAAATTGCCAATTTCACACAATTTGAGGGTGGGTTGCTAATATTCCATTTTTTAACTTCTATTGTTTCTCAATTTGACATTGTGAACATAGGTCTCATATGAATATGGATTTCTATTTAAGGAAACACGGTAGACCTGTTTCACTGGATTTTAAGTGTTAGACTTATAGATACTTATATAATATCTCTCCATTGCCTAAGCAATGCGTGTCAGTCACTTCCTAAGCGTGCATGTTTGATACTTCATGTCATGTGCATGTATTGCAAGTGCAGTGGGTGCAGTACAAGATACGGCTTTACCGCTTCGGAGATGTCGTCTGTGAGCAATCTGGCCCACCTCAGCGCCTCGGAAAAGTCGACCGAGTAGCGCAAGATAGTGTGGAACACCAAGAAGTTGCTCGCCCTCACGCGCCACTCGGGAAGGCCATCTGGGCTCGTGCCGACTTGCGTGAGCCTCACAGCATCCCTAGCATAGATGTGTTGTTAACTTCATGCGTGGATGTACGTACAGCAGTTTTGTGCACTAAGTTGACATCTACGTGTGCTATATTAGAATGGAACATTCAACGAAATTTCTGCATCTGGTCCGAAATACCGACTTTAACAATACGTCTGGTAAAAACTGTAGACACCAACTTCTCTACTGTATGCAGCAATCTGCTATGTATAACCATACCTGGATCTGTTTTATTGCATCTCATCACAATTTTTAGTTTTCTGCTCTGTAACCGCACAAAAATCTAGTCTGACAATTTCTTCGACAATTCAACCTTCTTCATACGTTCACCGATTTGTTCAAGACCAGTGGATAAGACTCCGAGATCTTCATAGTTCCTGGGATAGACGACGAAGACGTCGACGACAAGTCAAACTGCATCGTTGACGCAGAAGCTACGGACGCATCAAACGCTGTGGCAGCAGCTTCTGTTGCCCTGAGTACTGACGCAGCCACTGTGTCTCTGCGTACATCGTTGGGAGCCACGTAGCTTTCGACCGGGATCACATTGGAAGGCGCTGGGAGCCTCTGGTTGAAGTCTCCGGCGGCGGCGCTGCTTTCCTGGCCAAATGTTGGCTTGAGGTAGCCATCAACATCAGTGCAGCCTGCAACATCTGTATACTGCGAGGCATCCGCGTCAACGTAATATGAGTCACTGACGCTAGGCGGGGGTTCCGGCAACCTTCTGCTCTGGATCTCGTCCACGTGCCGAGAAGTCCAGGTTCCTGGCTCAAAAAAACTTGACGTTCTCGTTGAGGTAGTTGACATAAAGGTCGAGTCGGTGTAATTGGCCGACCTCTGCTGTTGTTGCTGCTCATAATGCATCTTGAGCTTGTTGACCTTTATCTTGTACACCAGCACGGTGGAAACCACGATAAGAATGAGAGCGGTCGTCACCAAAATCATTACAATCACTAATGGATCTAAGATCACTTCATCATCATCCTTAGATGTGTTTTCATGCGCTTCATCGACAGGTTCAGGTGTAGTGAAACTTAAATTAACCTGTGGAGCAAATGATACGGGGTCGGTAAAAAAGTCGACGCTCTGGGAGAACATAGAGGGTTTGTTGACGTCGACGTTCTTAGTCTGAATCTCCAGGGTGTAGGCGGTGTCAGGATCGAGGTCAGCTATCACTGTACAGATAGGCTCCTCATGAGTGCGCTCATCCTCGCCAGCAATGCACCTGTCACGCCCAGGGACTCTCACTCGGTACCTCCACACGTCCTTGTTCTGGCTCTTTCTAACCCGGAGAAAGAAGTTCTCTACTTTGCCGGTTGGAGGATAATGCTCGATCCAGTGAACATGGACAGAAGTGGCACCGGGAGAGACCCGGATGTCCACAGGTGGTTCCGGGGTCGTTGGGAGTGTCCGAGCCGTTAATTGAAGCGCCTTCGCCGGGTTCCAGATGCCGCCCTCGTTCTTGGCGTACACATCGAGGCGGTAGGTAGTGAAGGACATCAAACCTTGAGCATAGAAGGAGTTGACGCCTTCCCGTACGCCATCAATCTTGATAGGCTTGTCTGCGTGCACCCACTTGTCCACGCCGAAGAGCTCGACCCTGTAACCGGCGGCGCGCCCGTTTCTGGAGAAGCAGTCGCTCGGCTCGCGCCAAAAAAACTTAAGCGCCTGGATGTACGACGAGGTGCTCTTGGACCCTTCCTCCACAGGCTCGGGACTCGAACCAGGGACAGCTGACGGGGTAATGAAGTCAAGCGACTTCTTGACCACCTTGTTGTCGTCCAACAGTGCCCACAAGTCGACGGTGTATTCGCTAAAAGGGTGCAACTCCGTCAACCGGTGCGAGGCCTCCTGAGTCTCGATCTCGTTCATGATGAGACTTTTATTGATATGACTTGGGCAGCCTTGGTTATGGATCAGCTGGGGGAAAAGCTTAAAGCCCCCCGAGAGTTGACATTCGTGCGTCACAGCCCAGTTCAACGTCACGCTTCTTGGCGAATTCGAGTGAGACTTGAACTCCTTAATTTGACAGTAATCTTCTTCAGAAGCGGTGGGTTTGAAGCTCAGAAGCAGCTTTAAGCACAAGAGCAGATTCAAGCTTGCCCAGGTCATGGCTAACTTTGCTGAAGCGGACCCTGCGCGGTCATGACTTTGGCACCAGACTTGATATGTTAGGTGGACAAGAAGTATCAGGAAGTTGCCCGTCTGCGGGGGTCAATGTCTGAAGTACCAATCTCCCAGCACTGCAATCTTGTCTTTCCTTGCTACTGCACATATTTCTACGGCAGCAGGGCAGTAGTTGAAATGTGACCCCTTGGTGGAATGCCCTCCTTCCTCTGCTGCTGCTGCTGCATCACTATTACACAGTTTAAGGACTCACTTAAACATGGTAAACTTGCACTGGAGGAGTTGTGGACTTGTCTTCTTGTGGCCTAAAGAGACAAGGTCGACAGTTTCACGGTTTCCAAGCTGGCAAACACACTGACAGACAGGAGGAGTGATTCACTTGACACTAATGTGACGATTTAGTTAGGCACAGTCATACAGAGTTAAATATGTCTAGCTAAGTCAGACTGGAGGACTGACGTGCTAATGTGTGCCTAATGAGGAGCCACGACTGAAATGTGCGTACGGGGCAGCTCCTTTTCTCCAATCTCCGTAGCTGTTTTTAGTCACAGCTTGGTGGTCTGGGTGGAAAGGTTGTGCAGTACAACTGGACGGTGCACTTCGGCCGCTGCTCTCTGTACCTGACTGCTGTGCCAGGGCAGGGCAGCCCTGGGAGCGTCGTCCATTTTGCTGACGTCGACGACGAAGAGAGCAAAAGGGTGACGCAGGCGAGTGGCCGAGACACTTCCGCCAGGAGTGGGCAGCAAATGTCTTACAACCTTAGCATGTTGTCCATAATTCTTCAAACAACGCGATACTGAAGCTTTTTTTCTGTAGAAGTATCTATCGAGAATTGCACCTGGGGAACGTGCACACAAAAAATTCCCCTCACTCTGTTTGTGCTTATACTTTGAAACACCTTCAGCACTCATGATTAGCAGGGGGACGCAGTACCCGTCAGTAAAACACAGTAGTGCGGAAAAGTGTACCTGAAACAATGTGTTAGGTCTGCAAAACTGTTGAACGGGCCAGTTTCACACTGTTGCAGGTGAGCTCTTTACCTTCTTCCTCCTATTAGCTTCGATGCCTGTATATGTATGCCAATGTGCACCAACCAACGTGAGCGCACAGACACCACCTACATGAGTAGGCCACGTTGTGCAGTCTCATCCTGACTGCACCTTTCACCCGCGCGCGCGCGCACACACACACACGTACGCACGCACGTACGCGCACACACATACACAAGCTAATCTTTGTCCTACTGCACGGATGTGAAAAACTGTGCGGTGGAGAATCTTGGAGACGATCCACATACGCGTTCTCGATGACTACTCCACCTTGGACATACCCCAAGTGTAAATGAGTACACAAAAATCTGTGCAGCATTTTCTACTGTTACTAAAGTGATTTGACATGACAGAGGAAGTGCTCAATTTGCATTGTGTCCACATGCGTAACATGTGTTGAGGTGTAGCAGCTGCTTTCTGTAGCGGAAAATACATATGGACATGTACTCGGCGACGAGTAGAACATCAGTCCAAATGGACTGATGTACAACTACCTTAACATGGACAACGCTAAAAGGAGTTGTTTCCTCTTGAAAGTGATGACTCTTTCAGTCTTGATGTGCCCGAACACAAAGTAAGCATTAAGTTGTCAGACATTCCGTCCCTTCCCTTTGGATTGCTAAAAGTTATCCCCTTGTCCACTATACTTAGTCATGCTTACCTGTATGCACCCTTTCCTCCAGACGGACAAGTCTCTCCGGGGGAATCGTCTAGGAACCATTGCAGCCTCTCCCTGAATTGCTGCTCGGTCGGACGAGAAGAGCTTGTCAGCTCGCACATGACGCAATCGCTTTCAGGCCCGAGATCACGCTTAAAGCGTCGACTTTTGTCCGAGGTCCTCGAGTCTGGAGGCCTCTCGTTCCACTCTGGATATTAAGTAGCGATTTGGGGACTTTTGGTCAAGTTCGTGAGTAAACTTTTTTCCTCACCTGGAAAATTCGATTGACAGACTTCTTGAGTGACTTGGTTGTAAGAGCAGCACTGGTCAGACGTTGACCAGGTGAAGTAATCGTCTATCCAGGACTGAGCGGGCGTGGACACGTACGTCACGTTAGAGCTTTTGCTCCAGGCGTTCACCTTAATGTTATTACGATAAGTGATAAAATTCAAGCTCTCATGTACATTGTACAGAACGCATGCCTTAAACGTTTCATACTTGAGACTGCAAAGAGTCCGGATAAGTGCCATAACTACCAGCAATCCGATTCTGTAGTTCAGTTTGGGCAAAATCAAACTGCAGGTCAGTGGTGTTCAGGGTGATGTAGAAGGGTGGCCCAACAGACAGGTACACCTTCATGAACTCGAAGTACGTTAGCACGTAGGAATCATCTGAAAAGGACAATCTTTGTCATAATTCAACAATGTCATCTTATTCATTGCAATTATGTCTGCACATACCAGGCATTGAGATCTCCTGATCAAGTCCCACCTCGATTTTGGGGGCCATGGCCACTGAGGCGCAGAACCAGGCAAAGAACACAACCACTACCGACGGTCTCACCTGAATACGCACGATATGTTGCCTCATGCAGAAACACAATCCTCCTTCACGTACAGTGTAAGAGGTATGATTTAGTCAGTCCACACACGGTACGTTTCGGACGTGCAAAAAAAATCCACGAGCGTATACTCAGCCATACCCATTCATGGAAGACAAAGGGGGCGTAGAATTTGTGGAAAATAGTGACCATGATGGATTTCTGGTCGTCGTCGCTGCTGCTGTCCTTCTTGGCCTTGATGCAGCAGATCAAGTCGTACCTGTTGCTCTCCTGGCGAGCCACGTCCAGAGTCAAGAGGCTCACAAACACTGTGATCTGCAAAAGTTAAAAATACGTTGTAGAGGCTGAAAGAAAGAACAATGTTGATTGCATGTGATGTTTACCTGAAGAATAAAGTCCAGCACTATGGCGAATCCAGCATTTATAGCGAACGAGTACACGGCCGGCATGTCGGAGAGTCCACCCAGGAAGAAGCAGGTGGCCTCAGAAACCGACGAAAGCAACATGGAGGGCGCGACCTCGCCCACCACGCGACCAATGTGGTCAGGCAAGGTCTCATAGGGCCTGCGACGCTCCCTTTGATACGTCTGAACCTGAAATCGAGGAAAAGTGCATAAAAGTATGGAGCCAATGTACGCAGCTGAGTTCCCACCAGTATGAAGATGTTATCCACCCCAATAGCCAGAACCAGGAAGGGGATAATCTCGAAGATGATGAGCGTGGATTCAATGCCTATGAAGCCGAGCAACCCAATAGAGGCTCCAACCGATAGAAGCACAAGCACCACGCCAGCAATGCCCAGGGTCACCTTGCTCTCGATCTGAGAAATACATGTAATATTACTGCTTGAAGTACTTTCAGATCTTATATATGTGAGTCATAAAGATGAGAATATAAAGGAAGGTGGGAACGGACAAAAAAAGTCACCGTGAGGAAGGGTGCAAATGGGACGCTGGTCCAGAGACAGAGACGTGACGTAGGGAGGTAAAGGATTTATGGACTGACTTTCACTCAGCATTTTCATAGGTCTCACTGGCAATCTAGACGGGCGATTAATTCTGCCCAGGGCGAAGGTGATGTAGGCAAACATGATGAGGTAGGAGATGGCGATGGTGATGACGTCGCCCGCGGTCTCCCTTTCTAACTCGTCTTCGATGCTCCTTTCGGTATAGAACCCGATCTCCATGTGTCTGAAATGAACTTGGGGTAACATCCAAATGGTGCTTTCAGCAGTATTGGCCATACTTGGTGTTGTTAGGGTTCTTCTCCCATTCGAGCAGAAAGTCGATCAGTACGGCCTCCCACTCTTTGGCCATCTTGAGCTTTCTCTGGATGTCGGGATCTTTGCTGTAGATGTCGTAATTGTCCACGATGATGCCGATGGTCACGGCGTCACTTTTGGTGTAATCCTGAAGGACTTTCGTTGAGTTGTCGAGTAAAAAGAATAAAAGATTTCTCGTACAGTACCCAAAATCCGATCCCACGTGAGATCTTTACATGTACATACAGCATTTTTGGGGGACCAAGATTCTCCCCATAAAAACCCTTCGAGAGGTCACGTGCCAATGCAAAAAGAACTTTCTACATCTCTGCGGCACGATTGTTGGGTAAGTGTTAAGCTCTTTGACGAGCATGTACTGTATACCGGATTCTCCGGAAAGCCCTTGACATCCTCGGGGATAAAACCTCCTAAGGTGTAGTAGGGCTGTATTGGAATTCCTCCCTTGGATAAGCACGAGCTGTTGGTCCCAAGTCCGTCGTCGATTAAGGTGGGATTTCTGTATTATAGATTTTAAACTTCCCATGATAAATCAGGGACAAAATTTACGGTTGAAGTACCTCGAGCACGAGTTGAAGTGGTCGAGGTAGGAGTAGTCGGACTCATTGTAGCCGAGGTTGTCGGGATTATCCTGCCAGTAGGCCCAGATATTCTGTATATTGCACGCAGGGTTCTAGAGAAGGTTAATCAGTTAGTTGCACGATGGATAACCGAGCTTAGTCATCATACTAAGGGAAGGGAAATCAATTGCATAACTAAAATGGTAGTGAGTCGTGCCAGTTAGTCCACAAGTTGCGTACCTGAGGCGCTAGTGGAGCGTTACACACGTCCGCCAACGTAACCCCGGACTCGGTGACGAGGGCTTCGATGTCCTGCTGCAGCTCCAACAGGGGGAACAGAAATTCTCGGTTGAACAACGGATTGAAGGTGTAGTTCCCACCGAGGTCAGACTCGTGATATATCTAAAGAAATCAGTGCTGTTATTTTGAGAGCTGGCAGTTGTCATGAGGTGTGCACCGGTTCCAATCCCGACCCCTCCTTGTACCGGACGATGATTTGCTCGGCCCTGTAGAAGGGTCTGAAGGTGGAGTCAAAGAATTCCTTTTCTATTCTTGATCGAGAACCTGCGAAAAAGCCCTTCAAAAAAATCCTTGAGTTTGTCTGGCTGAGGCAACGCTAACCAGGGGCTGCCCAAAGCTTGACCGGGTCTGTGGTGACTTCAAGGAATTGGAAGCCGACGCAGAGGGCGAGGGCGGTCGAGAAGCCGAAGACTATGATTGGCACCGGATACTCGGCACAGGTGCGGCCCCAAGCAGTAAAGAATCGGTTCAGCGCTAGTTCCAGCTTCACGCCGGCGCGATCGGCCACGCCAAGGGTCTCCTTCTGATTTTCCTGCTCAATCAGGCGCCACTTGGAATCGCTGGCGGTGGTGGCAACTGATGAAGGAAGCGTCAATATAAGTGCAAATCTCTTTCATAGGTCTGATGGAGACTTGCCTCCCAACCTTTTCTTGTAATGGACGTTCCAGAAAATGACAAAACCAATGAAGGCGCCACCGAAGAGAATAAAGATCAGTATCATGACGAAGGCCAAGCCATCAAACGATCCAACCTTGAGGAGATATGAAAACTGAAGTGTAAACGGCTTAACGCACCACGCGTTACAATACCTTAAACGGCTCGTGTTCAGAAGGGAAGTCTGGAGGATCCGCACAAGCGTCAATGCAGTCAGTACAAGAACAGCCGACTTCACTGTCCTGTAAGTGATTCCATACACATGTGACAGAATCATGGAACTGGTGAGAATTCCAAGAGATTCTTACCGTTCCTGGTGCAGGTTCATCACATCCCACTGTAGTGGGATTGATGGGGATCCACTGGTCCAAGTAAAGCTCCTCGTCCGAATAAATGTATTTGATGTCAAAGGGCGAGAACTGGTTCTCTGTGTTGCCCATGTAAGCGAACCACTTCTCAGGCGTACATGTGTAGTAGTTGTCGCTGCCGCACATGAGGTTCAACACCGACCCCGACGTCGACGGCATCTGAGACAGAAACGTCTGCACACTCCATCCGCACCAACTAGCGCGCGAATCTCTTTTACCTGCACTTCCTTGCAAGTGTCGAACACCGCCTGATTGTACTCTGGGTGCATGATCACTGTCAACTCCTTGACAGCACCTAAAGGGTCCAGAAGTACAATCAGCCTTTGATCACTCCACCAGACTAAAAAAAAACTCACGAGTGCCGTCCTCGACGTATGTCTCCTTTGTGATGTTGAGGAACGAACTCTGGTCTGGTCGACACGTCAAGTCGCAGAAGTTCTTCTTGAAGTTGTACAGGCACGAGGGACACCTTTGTGGGGTGTCTGTCAGACTACATAGAAGGCACCCAAGTGCGGGAGGACGTATGCACTTACCTCGACAGCAGCTCCTCCGGATACGCGAAATTTTCAGCCACATCCTCAATTTGGTCATGGTCGCAGCAAAGCAACCAATTTTTGTCAGGACCAAAGTCCTCCACGAAATGAGGACAGCTATGAACACGAAAAAAGTCTGCTCCAAACAATTCGGTTATTAATCCATGAGTGGACAAGTTTTTCGACCGTCCCCACAGAGCGAGGTCTAAAAATTACCTAATTTTTAGTTGATCAATGTCTAGCTGGTCTGGAGCTTTTGGTGGACCATCGTACCAGGCTGGTAGGATGCGAATAGTCTTTGGAGAGAGCAAGTTTTCACTCCATTGAATTCCACATGTATATTGGTTTCTTTTTTTTTCAAGGAGCTCAATTCATACCGAATCCGGGTACTCGGGGTCGACCCCGGCGTTGCCGTACCAGATGCAGTGACTATCGGGGCGGATGGGATTGCCACCGGTCTGGCCTGAAGACAAGCCGGGCAGGACGAGCAGAAGGGCAAGAAAGAACGGCATTTCTAAAGAAAATGTTATGTTATACGATTTTGACATTGACATAAGTAAAAGCTTAAGTCAAACCGTTTCACTTGACCCTCCAGGTCTCGCCACCTTAATCGACAATCACTGTTCAAGCTCTCGTAATGTCAACGTACGGCAAATTCCCTGATAGTACGCAAAATTTGAGCACACCTGTGCTACAGAGATAAGACATATCAATAAATATATGTAATAATATTCGTACGTACATATTTTGCTCACACTGTAGTAAGCATAAGATGCACTTGAGTAAACAAGTTCTGTCTAGCAGGTGAGTCAACCATGTGGGCTACTTCACTAACCTTTTATGATTGCACATTAACATTAGACATCGACATTCTGTACAAAAAATCAAGTAAGTATTTGAGTAATACATGTAGTTAGTCATCTCAATTCATGTGATTTGATGTTAGCTGACTAAAATTCCGACCAAGTCCAGGTCTTATCGTCATTTTATTCGTGTTGAGCTTTGTTGATGTCATTCTGGCCAGAATGACTACGATGAGTTGTCATGATTTTCGAGTCAGTCAACACCCCTCCCCCCCGAAAATTCTTCCAGCCAAACCACGTCCGAAATGGCAAGATCAACCAAAATTGCCCGGTCAAATAGCAACCCTGTTTCTGGAGACTAGCGAAGCCTGATTTTGTCAGTCTCTTGACTTACGCAAACGAGAAAAATCTCCGGAAAGTCTGCCTTAAGTCTGCCGAAATCAGGTCGATTTTTTCGAGAATTTTTTTCGAAAATTAGTCAAATGGGATGATTCCCAGAAAAGCCTTGTGTTCTGTCCAGCATATGTAAAAAAAATGTGTCTACCTTGGTCAAGTAGTCCCTTATAAAAGTGCAGATGCCTCAAGGCTACTTTTTCAAATTTATGCGTAAACTTAAGAATTTCGAGCTTGACTGTACATTAACATTGCGTTGCTTCATCCTCTGCCAGGTATCACAACTGAGAGAGTGATGGTGGCCAGAACAGGCACTGCACTTTTTCAAAATATTGATTTCTCTATTTGCATTATAATAAGTAACACGATTCTCCAGGAAAGTAAGGAGAGGACAAACTTATTGTTACCTCTAAACGACAAAAAGTGATGCGAGTTAGACGGTTTATCAACATTTATTTAACTGGAATGATTTGAGAGAAAATGCTTTTTCGTAAATGGTCTGAAAGATGCAATATATACAGTATATCAAACAAACTTCTGGAGTAAAAATTCTGAAGAAAGAAGAGGGCTATGTTGTGGGTAGGCAAGGAGATTTTTTTTTAAAAAAACTTTGTTCAAATTATGAAGAAAACTGCGAAAATCTAGTTCTTTTCCTTTCTCCCCAGTTCAGCGTTGGTGCCTCTGAAGGTGTACGTGGGGAGGATCATGAAGTTGACGACGATGTTGTCCTTCCACAAGTTGTTGATGTAGGCACTTTTTTGTCTTTTCAAAGTCGACAACGTAACCTTACGAAACAGAATAGAAATGAAATTGCAGATCGTGGCAATAAAACCAAGGCGGATGATCTCGCAGTCCGCTCGTTACAGTCGACTCCAGAGATTTGTTTAACACACTGTACACGTACTATAAGTGTAGAGGCATATCTATAACAGTAGGAGGGAAACTGATGATATACACATAGTGTAGACATATGGTTAAGTCATAATACGTGTGTAGATAGATGAATAGCGGTATATTAACGTAGATAAATACAAATGCTTGTGTTAAGCTGTTCACAAACTTCTTGAATAAAAGATGAGAAGGGATAAGAAGAGCTTGCTGGAGAAAGAATGAAGACCAAAGACTGCTTTTTTTTCTTGATTGTTTCATAGTGATATGGTGGTTTGTAGCAAGTTTCACAACATAAGGGACAAAGATGATATTTTGGCACACCTCAACCAGACATGTATGTAGAAAGAAGAAGTGCAGGGAAGAGAAAGACAAGCAGGATTTTTTTAGTTCAGCAAGATGTGCTTGCTTACAACTCTTTTCCGTAAGGTACTTGACAACAAGAATGAATATTTTTATTATGGAAGACTTTATAATCTTCCAAACAGAATTTAACTAAGATGTTTCTTCTCGTAAGTGGCCCAAAAAAGCAAAATTTCTTAAGCCTCATTTTTCCTTGAGTTTGTCATAAGGGCTTCTTCAGTGCAATAGCAGCATACAACATCGTACTCAAAAATAGATTTAGCATATGGTCTACCACTCTCTCTTTCTCTCTAACAAAGCAGTTTTTGACAATTTCAGCATCTTCCATGCTTTCACATATTTAGTAGCAGCATCCTGAAGATGAAAGGACGTGATATAATTGGGGGCTAATTGAGGAACAAGGTAGTAAAGTTAGCAACATGAACAACATATATATATATATATATATATGTACTTATATATATGCTTGCTTCTACAATTTCATCCTAGATCTTAAGAGAGTGGACAAAAATGAGTTTACAGGGCTGCCTTGTCTCTTCCAGAGTCATGTTAAGTTTAGTACATGTACATTTTGTGGTATACATTGTGTCTTAGGAGGTCTAAATACTGTATGTACATCCTGAACTTTCGTGGTGGTAGCTTTTACAAACAAAAAAGGCTGTTTTTCAGTTGTATATTACCTCCACTTGTTTTTTCATCAAACAACATTTTCCGATCAACATCGACAAAAAAAGAAAAGAAAAAAATTTAAGAAATATCTCCAAAATTCAAAAAAAAAAAAACCCAATCGAATTTCAAATATATGCGAACCTGGCATGCACACACATCGCAGTTGCAGATTCCCGTATGGATTTGCCTTCAATAATGGTCAGTGATCATTGATCACACACAGTAGCAGCATCAACAATAAATTCGCGTCATGTCAGAACACAAATTCCACACCAATCATAATCGCAAGAAGGGGGAAGAGGGCAAATTACACGATTCTCCTCTCCTCACAACGCTTGGTCTCTACTGCATGTATAGTACAACTGTGAAGAGACGTTGAAGTAACAACAACAAAAAAAAGCATGAAAACCATAAATTGGTGGCTAAAAAATTTGACACATTTCAATAACGGAGAAATGATTTGTTTGCATAGGATTTAAGAGCCATTGCATACCTTTGTGCAGATAATTTTTCGTTCCCTTAAAAGCTCTCAAGAACCCTTTCATATTCATTGAGGAACATAAAAGGGCAAAGAAGACGTAAAAAAAAGGCAAAAAAAAATGTTGGACTACTTTATCACAGAGACGCTGCAACAAATAGGAATTCGCTTCTCACAAGCACGCTTCTTTCTCCTTTCCCTTCAAAAATGCTGCTCCTTGCGCGGATTCGCCACGTTTTCTCGGCGACTTTGCACTTCCTATAAGCCTCCCCAGGCCATGACCTGCTGCACGGCCACGGCCACTAGGACCGCGAACAGCGTGAAGCCGCAGAGGATCAGGAAAGCCCTCTGCTGGTCGCTCAGAGCTCTCTCACCGCGCTGAGGTGGGGAAAGAAGGATGGAAAGAGCAACAATTAGCCATTGGTAATCAGATGACAGATGAGTAAAGAGTCTCATTACAGTAGGGAGGAGAGCCCGCAGTCCTTGGGAGCCGTCGCTGGCTGCCTGAGACCCGCCGCCGGCCGCCGAGGTCGACGCGCCGCTTCGGGTGTTGCCGCCGCCGGCCGGCAGAGTCGTGAAGACACTGGGCGGCGAATACGGACCCACCAGCTCGTTGGAGGCTGCTTGAAGACCAGCCGCGGAAGCTGCTGAGACCGTGGACGGTGGAGGCACGCGGACGGCAGCCACTCTCAGGGTGAAGTCCATCTTCGAGTCGAGCCCGTTCACCCTCCACTGCAAGTCCGTGCCTGTGTACACCTAAAAAAAAGAGTGCAAAAGAATCACTGTACAGTTGTTTGATCGCCCGGTAAGTGCTCAAGTAGGACTCACCATCTTTGACTCTGAGTCCCTGTTCTTGGTCATCTGCACTTTGTAGTGAATCTCTCCTTGCGCGGCTGACGCCATCTTGACTGGAGACCACTCAACCAGACACCCGTCCTCGGTGATGTTGGTCACGCGAGGAGGATCTGGAAGAGCATGTGCAAAAAAACCATGCAAAAATCATGCCACATGACTCACTTTTGACCGGTGGAGGGTGAGCGAAGGCGGTCACGTATTCGGCGACACCTGAGTACGGGCCTTGGCCGGCAGCGTTCGACGCGAAGATCCTGAATCGGTAGCGGCTGTTCTCACTCAGCTTGTTCACCTTGTGACTCAAGCTGGAGCCGCTGTACACAGGTTGGAACCTAAGCAATACATGACGAGGTCATTGTTGGCACATTTGAGCTAGCAGAAACCGTGTAACAGAACAAACACTTGTCCGGTCACTTACTGTCCTCTGGAGTTCGCCATCTCAAGTGTGTACTGGCAAGCGGCCTCCGCGGCCAACTTGGCAGCAGGCCCAGAGGTCGCAGCGGTTTCTCCTCCGCCACCCCACTTGAGCTTGAGAGAGTTGTGGTTGGCGTTGGCGCACTCCAGCCTGGGCGGCGCCGGCGGTAGTGGGCGGGTGCGCAACTGCGCCGGGAGGCTGAAATGTCCTGCTCCAATGCTGTTAACCGCCTGAAACATACAAGTATTTACGTGCTTAATAACAATACAACACGATATACGTGCCATACGAAAATAAGTAATGTGTATGTTCTACCTGGACCCTGACACTGTAAACTGTGTCGGGTTTGAGGTCCTCGAGGAGGAAAGAGGTGTGATCGGGGCCGCTGGTGGGCAGGACGCAGTTGCCCGAGTAATCGACGTTGTAGTGTGTTATGGGGTCGCCGTTACAGGCTGGCCGAGACCAGGAGAGGCTTAGCGAGGTCGCAGTAGCATGGCGCAGTCGCAGGCCCGTAACGGCACACGGAGGAGCCGCCGGAGTAAGCAGCTGACACGACGGGGTGAAAAGTTATTTCCTGGTCTTGGGGAAGATAACTTCAGTTATCCTTACCTCGCTTGACCCTGACCATTCAGACATTCCAGCGGAGTTGTGCGCGCACACCCTGAACCTATACAGGGTGGCTGGCTCCAGGCTCCGGGCCTCGTGCTTGTTCGCCTGGCCAGAGTACAGGCTGATCCATTGAGGGTCTGGCACCTCGACCAGGGTGACCAACTCTTCCTCGCCCTCCTCTTCTGCCTCTTCGGCTGCAACAGTTGGCAGAGTGTTGGACACTTCAGAATCTCTCTCAGGTCCTTGTTCCTCCAGGTCATGGTCTTCATCTTCGTCGGTCGGCGTGCCGGCCTGGATGCGGTTCGAGGACTTTTGACGACTGCTTCGGCGTTTCAATGTCCTGTTTCTGCAGAAAATTGCACAAGAAGATGGCATTGATACAAGGATCGTTTGTGGATGCATGCTGAAAAAGCATCATGTAAAATCTTTACAACGTTTGACCACGGGGAAAAAAGTGCCGGGGAACTTTGCTAGGTGTAACTATGCATGTCCTTCCACGACTTTTATGCCGTGTCATTACCTGTTTTGAGATTCGCTCCTGCTGTTGGTCTCAGTCTCAGCCTCATCATCGCTCTCTGGACTATCGTCACCTTCACTGATGTCTTCGTCGTCGTCTTCATCGTCCTCGACTACTTCCAAGTCCTCTTCTTCAAGCTCCTCATCGTCAATGTCCTTAGCAGGCTCTTTCACGTTGACCACTGTGCGCTTCACGACGGCTGCCTGGAGCTGGTAGCCCTGGATGATGGCGCCGTTGTTAATGGGTGCCTCCCACGTGATGAGGAGGGCCAGGTTCTTGACGACCTCGACCGTGGGCGCCTTTGGCTGTCCAGGTGCTCCTGCGCCGCTCACCACCTCGAGCGAGTCGGACCAAGGACCAGCACCCGCGCGGTTGTGGGCGCGCACCTGGAACAGGTACGGCCTCCCTGGGAGGAGGCTCGCCACGACGCAGTCGGTCTCTCTCCCGCGGTAGACACCCTTTGTCTTGTTGTCCAAGCTCGTCATGTCGATCTCGAACTCAGAAACCTGGAAAGCATGAAACAATGAGTCCTAGCACTACTGACCTACGTTCGGTCTCCTCAAAAAGGTTGCGTTAGAAAGTCACTTTAGAGAAGTGACTTTCAGGCTTACACGGTATGTCTGGTATTACTGATTTGACAAGAGTTTTTTGACTTCTAGTCCAGTGACTGGAGTGAAATGAAAGGAGAGATTTAACGCTTTCACGTGGAAGCAATCATGGAGTGAATGGACATCACAGAGAAGAGCAATTAGTGCACAGAGCTGCGGAAAAAAACGAGAACTTTTTGCAGTGAATCAGCGATCTTTTTCATTGCACAGTATGGTCTGCACAGTGCCTCTATAGAGATAAATCTTGCCTCTTTCCCAAAGAGTGACGCTCCTCTAAATTTCTCATAAGGTCACTCAAGTAGTCAGGCTCTCACGGATGCAAAAAAACCCCACAACTTTTTCACCTGAGCTCCACCGTCCTTCTCCGGATAATCCCACTTGAGGTGCAGGCTGTTGGCCTTGGGCTTTCCATGGAGCCTCGGGGGCGCGCACTGGCCCGGACACACCGGCTCAGTAGTCACCCGGGTCACGTCAGAATAAGGAGAGACCCCACCAGCGGACGTGCAGGCAACCCGGACTGTGTAAGTGGTCCCAGGCAGCAAAGAATCGCACGTGCACTCCAAGTCAGGCCCCTAGAACAAAGCATTCTCATGCATAGTCGAGACCAAAACCTCCCCTTGTCGTTACCTTATATACAGTCCTCCATCCGTTGACGCCGTCGTCCAGCTCCAGAAGGTAGTTGCTGATTTCAGCTCCGCCAGTGTCTTGAGGGGCATCCCAACGAATCCTAAAAAGCGTCACAAAATGTTGCATTCTCGCATTCAACAAAGTAAAATACCGAGAAGCGTACCTAAATCCATGAGCATTGACCCTCCCCTTGGGCTGGAGCCTGGGCGGGGCCGAGGGTTTGTCCGGTAAGGTCAAGAATTGTGCATCATCTGACCATTGGGACTTCCCATCGTCATTTAGAGCTTGAAGGCGGAATCTTTGAAAAAAAAAAAGTAGGGAATTTAGTCGACCTGGTAATGGAAATTACGCTCTTGTGCTAACAAACCTGTAGGCAGTGTTTCTCCTGAGGTCTGTGGACAAGTAGTGGGTGTTAGTGCCGTTGTAGCAGGTCAAGAATCCGTGGCCGGAGAGGCGGTCGTCAACCTTAGTGTAGAATTGTTTAACGTAAAAATATAGCAAATGAATTCTCATGTAAAAAGCAATTTACCTGCAAAATAAATTCGTCGTCGCAGACTCTCCTGGCCCATGTCAAGTGGAGACTGTCCTTGGTGGCCTCCCTCAGGCCAGGGGGCGAAGGAGGTGGCGGGGCAGAACCCTGGGTGCTGAACACCACGGCCTCGGAAGGCCTCGAACGCCCAATCTCATTGATCTGAAAGTAATTTAAATAAAAACGCGGTGTCCTCACTGCGTAAGGGCTTTTTCTGTTAGAGGACTTCATACCGCAGTGAGCCTGAACCTATAGTTAGTGGAGCTTTGAAGCTTGGTGACGTTGTAGCTTTTGGCGCGGCCCTTAAACACTTCAGAGAAGCTGGAGCCGGGGCCGAGGCCGTCGTCGCTCTCCAGGATGTACTGAAATAAACAGAAATTGAATCTTTTGTCCCGCCGAGTGCAAACTCAGAGCTTCACCTGTTGTATGTGCTTTCCGTTGTCGCTTGGTGCGTTCCACCTCAGGCTTATGGAAGTCTTGGTCCTGGACATCAACTTGGGCGGGTTGGGCTGATCGGGCTCGCAAGTTAGGGTCTCAAAGCTCACGGTGTCACTGGCACCACCTAAAAAAAGAATTCGGACTTCACATATTGCGCCGATTTGTCAAACACGCGTACAGTAGAAACAAAGAAATTTTTCAAAAAATATATCACTCCATTTCATATAGTGCTTTTAGTCTTCGCGTTTGACATTGGGGACTTTTGTGTCAATCCTGTATTTTTCAAGCAAGATTCCCTCGCCATGAATATTTCATTAGGTCAAAACCTCAAAGGGATTTTTTTGATTAATACAGCACGAAATATAAATTTGGTGACACAAAGACATTGTACGATACACAGGAAATTACGAGGTTAGGTTATGCTGGAATTCAAGCGAGACCAACTCAGTTGTGGCGACCGAGTCTGAATAATTAAAGTAGTACTGGACGGCTTAAAAGTTAAGCCGTGCCGGAAAAGTTACTCTTGACTGCAGAAAATGACAAATGGATTGCGTCAAAAGTCAAATCGTGGCTTCGTGTTAAAGGTGCGAACAAATTGCCTCGGCTTTGAGTGCTTTCAAACACTCTGCGAGTGACAGAGCTTACAGGGTTATCAGAAAGTCCTGTTACCTAACATTTCTTAGTTTCCGCCTCGGCGATGTAAAGTAATTGTTCGTGATTTTTTTTATTAAACTTGGCGTCCTACAAAAATCATGACTGCAAAGGTTGGCTTCTTGAAAGCTGTCGCATTATGGAGGCAAAGCATGAGGCCATTGTAAATCTAGCCATAACAGAAACAAATCTAACCATTATAGATCTCAATTTTATGGATTTTGCATTGCGGTCCAAGCTTGAGGCCACAAAGCCTGCAGTACATCACACTGAAGTTAGGAAGCTCTCAAAACTCCACTCACAAAAGGAGTGGGACAACATTTCCATGGACCACATCCCCGCCAGCTGTGAAGTCTTTCGTGGCCGCCTCGAACATGCATTGCAGCTAAAGGCGGTCATTTTGAATGAATTTGGTTGGATTGAGTGTGTTTGTCTGAAAATCAAGGTCTATTCACCTCTGTGAGCGTCGTACACGGCGTGGATCCGGATGTGGTACTCGGTACAAGGCCTGAGGTCCGTGAGTCTGCAGTCCACTGAGGCCCCGGTAAAGATAGTCCTGTACTTGCCGTCTCTGCCCTTGTCGGACAGGAGGACCTCGTAGACGAATTCGGATTCGGTAATCGAGCCCAAGATGTCGAATTTCCCGCTATCGCCCACCGGTGGACCCCAAGACAGCAGGGCCGAACGGGCGGACACCTCCGATACTCTGGGAGTCCTGAAATAGCACTTTCAGTCAAGCCTATCCGAATTAATTTAAAAAAAGTTACAACTCGCACAATTCAGGGTCATCTACACTGTTACATTTCCCATATGCATAAAATGCATGCAAAGGCCTATGCGGAAACCCTTCCAGTGTTGGCGAAATCCTGACAATGTCTAGCTTCATCGAAAAACATTGAGCTTATCTGAAGATTCTCCTGATTCAGATTGCCATGTACCTACTTGGTCATGCCTATGCGTCATTGTGCATACAGGATGATTACAATAAATAAAGAAGAATGAAAGTGATGAGCAAAAAGGCCACATGAGCACGACGTCTTTTTGGACTGGCCTAAAAACCCATTGACTTTAAATGCGACCCTAGAGTAGGATATCAGGAGCAAAACCTATAATATTACAATCTTTGGCCATTGGCAGTGAGCAAACGATTACCACACCTGATATTCGAGAGCAGCTCGACCATCAGCATTTGCTGCATCTCCTCTTCTTCCTCATGCCCGACGCCGCTCTCCTCACTGTCGTCGTGCCTGTTGGAGGAATTCTCCTTGTTGTTGTTGTTGCTAGAGGCAGGACTGCTGCTGTTACTGCTGCAGCCACCGCTGCTATGGAACTTGGAACCCCTGAAGCTCGTGGCGTCTGTAAAGAGAATTCACAGGGTGTCTTTTTAAGACTGCTCACCATCGAGGTATGGAACATGGCATGAACCTTGACTGGAGGCAACCTACACTCAGCAGTAAAGCATAATGAACAAAGCTGAAATACGACAAATGCGCATAAGAACCAAATACACCGAGTATCGCATCCCATAGGGTTTCGCTCAAGAGTCATAAGTTCAACTTAATCAGCTTTTCAGAACTGAAAACAAGAAGACGATGACATGAGTACTGCGGAACCATGTCCTCTGTGGACATCCGGCCGTCTGCGAGGCCTCGCCTCAGGTATGAAATCCTTGGATTGGATAAATCAAGCAAATCAGGGTCATGTAGCAGGAGAGAAGACAACATCGAAAAAGCTCCATGCAACTACAAAGAACGCAGAGATTGAAAAAGAGCAATAAACTAGCTTTTAAAAGGCTTTCAAGCAACTCAAAATTGAGGAACATCGATGGGATTTGGATCTCTCCCACTTTTTATGCGTGCTGACCTCGTTTCGGAAGGTGAGGCCTCTGCTGGCCTCTGTTCAGCTGATGCTGCTGGAATGGCAGGGCAACCACCAACTGCTGAGGATGATGAGGGGGTGCGGCATAGTGGGGGTAAAGACCGCCAACACCTCCTCCAGCCACTGCGTAGTAGGGGATTTGTTGTTGGAGACTCGGGTTAGAATTGGTGGGGGATTTTCCTCTGAAAGGGGAGTGGCTTCCGCCTGAGGGGTACGGGCGAAGGGTAAAGAAAGATACTATGTTAATAGAGTTCCCTCAACCGATGCACCTACTACACCTGCTCAGTACATGCTTCGCTATCACTCTGACAACGGTTTCTCTAAAGATTACTGACCTCTCCAAACAAAACAAAACAATGAAAAAAAAACCCTCTCACCACGCATGGACCTCTTGGCAGGTGACGTTGCTGGGGTGCTGTGCTGAGAGCTCTGTTGTTGTTGTTGTTGTTGTTGTTGCTGTTGTTGGCGGGACTTTGTCTTCTTGATGAGACGCTCATGCGTTGGGTCGCGGACAAGCTTGGAGGGCGCAGAAGCAGCCGCCACAGCGGCCGCAGCAGCGGCAGCGGTCGCGGGGTAACCCGGCGGGTGGTGGGAAGACCAGGATGCTGCGGCCACGGCCGCCGCGGCAGCGCCCCCGTGACTCGGAGTCAGGATTGGAGCACCTAATCACATACAATAAACAGTTATACTTTTAAGTTGACGGCGTCTACTACGGAACGAACTGTACGAAGTGTTGACGTGTATATCTAATTATTACGTACGCACGAGGTTGTCGGCCGCAATCGATTACTATAGCATGATGGAGTGCTTGCAGCTGGGAGCTATAGTCCAGGCCGAGAGTGGCCGAATTGAGCAGCTTTTATGATAAATATTTTTATCATACCCTTTACCCATTTTCTTGCTACCCTTGAACTTATCAAAACAAACGTTAAAGAACTGGCGCCGTCATGAGCCATGATCCCCAGGCTTGTTTTGTAGCGATCGGTTACGAAAGCCAACCCTGTATGCATGTATGCGTACCTGGCGGTGGCCCATACTGAACAGCGCGAACGGCCGGAGGCGGCGGCATGCCGCTGCTAACAGCGGCCGCACTCCTGGCGGCAGCCGCCGAGGTGGTGACGATCCTGGTCGAGGAGGTGAAAGGCGTAGGCCCGTTGGTGCTGCTGCTACTGCTTGAGGGGACCTGTAAAATAAGCCCATTTTCTATAAGATATCGAGGTGTCTCCACTGTATGGTCTTGGCCTTTGCTGCTACCACAGACATACAGACAGACTGATGAACAGACCGGAAGGGAGAGGGGGCGGGGGGACGGAAGGTGAGGGGATAGAGAGATAAGAGAGACATTTAGTAGAGAGCTTTCGGCAATAAACCACCGGTGCAAGGGTACAGAGATTGACCCAATCCCAACCCCAGTCCAATCTTAATGCTTCCTCCTCTTTTCACCCCCATATCTCTCATTCACCCATCAACTCTCGGCCAGACATTTGAAACTGAACGAAGTCTTCAAAAGCTGTAGTGAAGCGTTCCAAAAAGTCTATATGAAGTTCTCTTCTTATATTAATTAAAGACGTGAGTCGGCAAAACTAACCCGTTCTACAGCTTTCTTTCAGTTTTCCTCCACTCTTTTTTGAGCCCTTGGGGGGTCTGACCCAATGCTTGGATTAACGAGGAAAGTTTTTGTTGTAGGGGGAAATTGCATTATCCGCAAAGATGAACAAGAAACTCTACCTAGCTTTTGGCGGGGAAGCTACGATAATTATTTCAAGCCTCTGAAGGCATTGAATGAACAACAGCACCTACAATAAAAGTAATGTTTGTTATACTTCGTACACTACATGAGCACAAATGCGGACCATTTGAAGTTGCAATAACACACGTAGGGTAGGTTTTTCCATGGACCTTTTAGCCACAGGCATCTAGACATCCAAATGCTGTGGCTCACGTGGGAGCCATCAAGAGGGGTGTGGGGTAGGGTGGGGTGGGAGGGGGTACATTTCCCTTCTACCACTCTGCTTCTAAGTACTAGGGTGAAAAAATAGCAATTAATGCTCCGACTTGCAGCCACCTGCTGCTTTTATGAAGCTCTTGAAAAGCTCAACAGCTGACATAAGAGCTAGGAGATAGGAGACGCACGCACGCACGCACGAACTGAGGGACTTTCCACTCATTCTCTCTCTTTCCCTCCTCTTACCACACGAGGTTAATGGCTCTGACAATCCACACGCTGTGGTCGTTCTACTCCTGCGTGCGTGCGTGCACGCGTGTGTACACGGGGCATCAGAGGACCTGGCCAAACAAGGCTTTTTGTTTGAGAGAGAGTGGCTGTTGTCACCGAAAAAAGCTGTCAAAAGAGAAAGCCCTCGGCTTCTTTCTTATTAACAACCATCTGCCTTTCACAGAGTGTCTGTTTAAACACACACTAACAGTGTCTTCGTGGCACTTTGAAAAACAAATGTGAACAGTCGACTTAGTTTTGTGTCTGTCTAACTGCAGCCTCACCGACGAGGCCAAATTTTGGATCGATGGGAATTGAAAAATGTTTGTTGACGGTCAACACCGAAATTGTGCCTGCCAACACAGGGAAAACAGTGGATGAAGGGGTTGAAACCTCATGATTGGCCATAGTGAACGTGTAGCCCATTTTCTGCCTATCCTGAACAATTAACCCTTTTTATGGCCACAAGCTTTTAAGATCTTCCACACAATTGTTTTTTTTTCCTCGGAGGACGAGGAGGAGAGGAAGCCCTAGTAGACCAAATTAAAAGCCTTGGTTCTCCGTTCCTTTTCCCGCAAAGTGGAGCAACAAGGGGGCTGGCGCAAATGGAAAAAGCCAGCAGGGGTGAAGCCTCGGAGGGGCTCTTAAAAGTGAACACGCGCTTAGACATGTGTAGAGAGACAAAATATATATTGCATACATAGGAATGAAGCAGAGACGAGCTCAACAAGACGTGTGCGCCTTCTCCATGACTTGAGAAACTTACCAGGGCGACAACGGAGTAAAAAAGAAAGGCACAGGTAGTAAATTTCTTTTCTTGCAAATCTATAAAACAATAGCCAAGAGTTCAAATTTCTAAGAAAAGCAGGTATTGCGCGCATGTGACGAAGTAAAAGTGGCAATTGCTTGCCTCAAACCAGCAGAATTGATTCGCAAATATTACCTTATCAGGCCTCGTCAGACTGAAAATGGGCTTGGTCTTCAGTGGGCTGCCACCTTCCTCCTCCATTTCCTTTTCTTTCGGGACTATTGTTTCTCTTTTTTTTTTGCTTTTTAACTTTAACATTACCAGTATAAAGTCATGAAACAGGAAATTTCCTCCTATTTTTTCCTCCACTCAATATTGAATTTGTCTTCCTCGAAGGGGCCGAGATGGATGGGCCAAGAGATGTTACACTCTTGTAGACTAGAATCAGCTGAATTTTTTTAAGCCGGGCTGGTCGCAAAATGTAATAGAAATAAGGTACGAAACGAAAAGAAACACAGTTATGGCTGCAGCTGTTGCGTATCGGCTGCTGTTGCTTCTCCACATGTGTGTGCGCGATGTCGCCCGCCAGCTTGAATATTCGATAGGAACCTTCTTACGGTCAATATTGTATTCATTGAAAAAGCCCTAGAAAGCCGTAATAGCACGTGTGAAAGTCACCTCTGGAACGATTTGCTGTGCGTAGCTGCCCCCCTCCTAAATAGCAGTGCAGAGCGTGGTGTCGTTGGAGGGAAAAAAGTCTGCCCGTGCAAACCCTGCATAAGCAAAAATGTTGGCTAACATTGATTAACCTCGGAACATCATAAAGGTTGTACAAAAGCTAGAATTTTGCACTAATAACAGAGGTAGAAAAGACTGCTAACAAGCTGATATCCGACGAAAGAGATGACGTGGGAATTTGACACTCCTATGACAATACTAAGCACACTCATAGCGCGTGCTCCAGCTTGTAGACGTGGCAGCGCCGGCAGCTGCGGCGGCTGCGGCGGCTGCGGCAGCTGCGGGGGCGACTGCGGCGGCGATTGCGCCCGCCACTGCGCCGGCGGCGGCCGCCTCACTTCTTCTCACAAGTGGGGACGGACGTGGACGTCTGTGCGAACAGTGCGGATGGACTGCTCGTGTATGACGTACTACGTAGAAGGCAGAGCCCTTTTTTCTGTGTCTCTATGGGACGCACACGCGTATACACCCATGCATGCATGCACGCACACGCACGCACGCACGCACGCACGCA
>JAAUXU010153215.1_pt1 | contig 40596 bp, 41 predicted proteins | sample 7278151 | NCBI WGS metagenome assembly JAAUXU01 (sample SAMN14350113, study PRJNA611818) | marine sediment metagenome | isolation source: surface marine sediment (1.8m) | place: French Polynesia: Moorea | collected 2018-08
GTTGCATATGAACTCCAGTAAGCTTATTAACCTGCTTAAAAAGAACGACTCCCCTGGGATGCCGTATATACATATACCATATATCGTCAATCCACGAATAGCAGTTGTGATGAAATAAAACCAAGGGACGACTAATCAAAATCAATCATTTAATCCTGGCAGAAGTTTTGCTATTAATCGATAATCGAAATTTTGCAATATCAGTCGCTGAATTCGTCACTCTCTATGCACCAGTGATTCATGGAAGCGTCGTCCACTGTCCACATAGGTGGCCTTAAGCCAGTTTTGTACTTGTACAATTATTATAGTCTTCAATATAGTCTTCATTAGTGTAGTATTACAGTCGTACTATTACGTTTCTGCGACTTTCGTATTGGTTTCGCGACAATTGAAATGTCCGCAGAAATAAAGAGCAAGGAGAAAGACTCGTACGATTTTATCGCGTGACAAGACAGGACTGCAGGGCCCAAGGACATTGCATTCCGCTATTACCGATGAACTAGTGCGTTATATATCACACCTATCAGTACACACATGTGTCATTACTTTTTGTACCAAACCAAAGATGCCTAAACCTACAGCAAAAGAAATCTTTTTTCCCGACCTTTAAACATGAGCAACAAACAAAAACTAAGTTGGCAACCCAAAAAAATATGGCCCAGACGAAGTTCGGCAACAAAGTTGCTGATGCCATGAAGTGCTGAGCAGAGCACCAAGTAGGGTGTCCGAATTCACTAGGATTGTCACTATACTTGGAGTTCATGTTGGAGATTTCTGAAGTAACGTTGTGTTCTATTAACCCAGCTTAACTTTGGCCCCAATCAAGAATCCCTCAAGCAGTGAGGTTAGAGGTAGCTGTTTTCTTGATCATCGTCAGCTCAATTGGCACTGAGACGAGGCTGTGACCAGCAGCCAAGTCACCAAATCTGACGAGAAAATCACCAAATTCTGCTGCTGGCTTGTCAACTACACCCGCTCATTGGTTTGTTCCTTCGTTCCGTCCTCCTTGACATGCGATAGCAAAAAGAACCGTGTCATTAACGGTTTGCGTCATAATTAAGTATGACGTGATGTTAAAGGCGAGGCGCAACGGATGACCGTAATGATAAAAATAATGATGTGCATGAGGTTCAGCTACCTCCATGATGAAAGTAATTGCGATATGATTATAACAATGGCCGATTATGGAACCATCATCCATGCTGTAGGTATTGCTAACAATAAGCTTTGTTCGTGGCTCGCGTGATCTGGAGGTGCCCGACTTATTCCAATGCAACACGTCCGATGTCAGTAGCGGATTCATTGATTATGATTTGGTCAGGGAGTGAGTCTGGGTTTGGGCACAAAAAAGCCATTTTCAACGGGAGAATCTTAAGTAAAAGTGAAGCAGTGAAAGGCATAGTTTGTGCGGGATAGGGAGAGAATATTTTTTCAGTATGGAGAGAAATAGAGTTATGTACAAAGAACAATTTCTTCCCCCCCCCCAAAATACGTAGGCCTTTCTTTAAGCGCGCATATTCCGAGAGGCGGAGAGGCCATTATTTGCCACGAGTGCAGAGCACGAATGGCAAAACACCGCCCGAGTGAAAATGGGTGAGTGAAAAGTGAAAACAGCCGTTATTTTTCTTGTTCTTTTTTTTTTAAAAACGCCATGGCTTTCAGAGTACTTCCCGATTCTTTATGCTTGGGCAGGATTTATTTGTTCTTACTAAGTTAGGCTGGGAAATATAAATCCATATATCCCGACCCAGGTCAATTTCCACTTGCAAAGCTCCAAAATTACAGTCGATTTCTGCATAACCCATCTGACATGGCACTGCTAATTTAATGTAACATTGCTTCGAGATGCAGTTCTGAGCTTGGTGCTGTAGGCCTGCTTGTCCTTGTCCCTATAAGACCTGCACTGTCCCTGTGACAGTTGAGAAGTATACAGAAAGTCATGGTGTTAAATTACAAATTACCGCTGCGGATGTGCACTAAATTTCCCTCCTTTTGACCTTGACTGCCTGAGGGCGGATGGTCGCCCAAGGCTGTCAGGCCGAGGGAGATCATCAGCCCGGTGACAAAAACACGGGGAAATATAGCGCTACATAACGCAGCGGTGATATATAGTCATTATGAATCTACTTTTTTCACTACGAGCATTTGACTTTCGCGCGCTTTTGTGTCGTCGGCAATCTGTAACACGCAGAGGAAGTAACTTTTTTTCACATTAATTTGCTTCTTTACGCTCTTTTGGGTTAGGGAAGGTATATATAGCAGTAGTAGTATAGTAGGTATTAAAGAAGAAAAGCAATGTCTGTCAAAGCTGCCATGTCCAGCGCAGCCACGGTGTCGTGCGTCAGAGAAGGACTAATTGTGAAGGGCGTTACTGTCTCATTTTTTCCGACCAAAATGTCAAAAACCATCGAGTCTCTTGACCGTGGGCAAGAGACTCAACGCTTTGGCCTCCAAGATGTCAACCTATCGAGGTTTGGATCATCTCACTGCAGAGAAACCTGAGGAAATGTCCAGAAAGTGGATACTTCCTCCAAAAAAGTTCTTTTCCCCGAACTGTGTAGAGATATCCTAAACATGACGCACCTTTTTCCGCGCGCACGAGATACGATAGTTCGTTTCAGTGTGCACAGCCTGTGAATAAGAAGTCCCGACAGCTGTGTGAGGTCAGCGGACCGACTCATACCCATATGCATGAAGGGAACTTGCACGTACACCAAGACGAGAGTGATGTGGGATGGAGACTCCAGCCTGACCACGATGGAGCCAGAGAAGCACAATGTGATTTCTCGCTCTGTTCCTCCACATCGTTGACGGGCCCCATTGACGCTTGAAATGGCAACGTCCAGATCTGGTTACCTTCTTGCAGCTCAATTTTCCGGTCACGCCTGCTCACATGCTCGGTCAGCAAAGGTCTGTATTGAGTATGAGTAGTCAGACCTTCAGACCGACAGACAGATAAACAGACAGACAGAACATTCTGTTCTGTGCCCACAGTTACATCATGGCTACGTCCACAGTGCTGCATGCATAACTGACACGATCAATGACGCAGCAAGCAGTCATTTCTGATCGACTCCTCTGCATTTCAGGCTCCCGAGGCCGCCTTGAGGTCGGCTTAGAGAGATTTGAGCTTGGTTGGCAAGAAAAGAAGCTTTGAACAGAGTGTGGAGAAGAATTTCACGAACTGGATGTGTTCCAAGTATAATCATGAATTGCATTACACAAACGGAAAGTTTCATTCATGTGTTTAGTGGCACAAAGTTGCTGGGAGTAACTTTTGTCTCGCCCAACGGAAGAAGAAGTTAGTCAATTGTTGCAGTCCCAAAAGTTGCCCCCATCTGCCTGTCCTGCAGAAAAAAAGAAACCACTTCAATTAGCCAACGCAATGTATTTCAGGTTTAACTACACAGTACTGGGCTGCTTTTTAACACGAGTACGTACTTATTGGCTTGGCGGAACCAGCTTTGCGAAACCGTTTGACATGTACATTCACGTACATGCAAGGAAAAGTTATAACTAATGCACCCCACAGTACTGTACAGACGATGGGATTTGGTACTTGGCTGGGGGTCGGAGATCTATCTACTTTCTCTTCTTCCCCAGGATTTCTTCATTCCAACCGGCCAAATCCGCTGCATCCACCTGGATCGTTTGTGGCTCCACACCGTACTCATTAGGGCCCATCAACTCCCTAGAGAGAAAAGAAAGAGAAAAGTCACCTCTTTTACGTCACTCTTTATTCACGTCACCTTCAACCCAAAGGCTCGCAAGCCATTTTCCAGCCCAAGCTTTTTCAACGAAAATGGACCGCCAGAAGGATGAGTACATAGTTCTCTCCTGGAGAGCCTTTATTCCGGGTGCGTCCGCACCTATGTGTGTACTCCCACACACAGTACTGGGTACTCCAGAGGAGGAAATGTCAGAGGACTGACTCATCGTTTGCTTTCCCCGTGCCGAAAAACAGCTTCGAAGACGCAAAAGAATGAATCGTTTTATATCGGGGAATCGGGCAAGTTGAACCTCTCCCTGATCAGGGCGTCGTTCGCCTGCAACCACCGAATGAGCTGCTCTTTCTGCTCAGATGAAAGAAATTTGCTGCGTGCAGGTTTGAGCCGACGGCCACAAGCGCCAGCATCGATCTGACACTTGACACTGCCGTGGGGGATGGGGCGGAGCGGCGGGGACACGGCCGAGTCTGCCGACGCACACGTGGCAGTCGACGCACTTTGTGTGAAGACCATTTGATACGCTGACAAAGGATCCATCCACCAGAATGGGGGGGGGGGCATAACGAAGCCACACACGTACACAGTACTTTGTGTTTACTAAAAGAGGGAGGCGCACTATAGAACATGCTTTGTGTCGCCTTCATATATTTGGCACTTACTCAGGAGACGTCCAAAGGAGCTCTGTGACAAGTAAAAGTGCTATGTTAAGCTAATATGTCCGGTTCTTCATCCCCGGCTGCCTTCCGCATCTACAGTGTGTCTATAGCACCCACGCGGATCTGTTGACTTGGGATTCTCATGCGCATTTGACAGCGTCCTTCAAGGACCATTACGAGTGGGTAGAGACTTTGCTCTTTAAATTGCAGCCACTCAAACACATGAATGTACGTGACTGCAGTGCTGACAAGTGGTGGGAAGCGAGGTAATGACGCAAGTAGGAGACAATTTGAATGCACTTGTTGGAAACAACAGTGTTTTCTGTGAACGTGCGCATCTAGTTTCTTTAGCAAAGCATTGCACTCTTGCAATCTGAAGGCAGCCCACCCTGGTCTGTCGAGTGACTGTGACGTAGTTTGAGACTGCTCTGCTCTGGGATGCACTGCGCTAATGTCAAGGGTGGGAAGTCGTGGATGCATCAGCACAGCACGTGTTAACAGAGCTGGCACTGGGTGGTGGCCATGACGACCTGCTGCTACACAGCCTGCACGAACAAGTCCGTCTGAGGGCTTCACCTGTCGTCGAAGCAGAGAAACTTTGCCCCCAGCAACGTGCAGGTGGCTCCCGGGCAGCAGGGCAGCTTCATGACCGAGCCAAGAAGACCAGAGCGATAAAGGCAGACTTGACCGGCGCTCATGCACTTGGCCCGGCCGTAGACGTCATCTCTCTGAGGAAAAAAAAGGTAGACAGAGTTAATCTTGTTGTGCTGACTCTCTTGCGAGGTCGTTGCTCACCCTCTTACTCGAGCCCTCCCTGAAGGCGGATGTGCGTGAGAACGGTGACTCAGAGTAGCTGGAGCTGCCACCGAAATAGCGGGACGACTAATGAGACATTAATACTCTTTAGTACGGCATTTGGTTAAATCCATTCACGTCTACGTGCGTTATGAGCAGCGCTGGCTCACGCGTAGCTGAAGAAGTATCACGTGCAGCCGCGCATTAGTGAGGCTTTTGCTCTTGCTGACGACTGGACTGTGCGTTTCTTCCCCATGAATGAGCCGTTAGATGGCAAAGTATATATTTATTTAGGCTTATCTGTGCCTTCGATGCCTCAGTGCGCTGCATGTGCTACGCACGTCTGTTCCGTATGCACTGAACTGGCACCGTATGCGTATAATTGTATCGTACATCTGGGGACGGACGCGCAGTGAATGAATGGTGCAGACACGTCATGACCATGACACTAATACTCTACTCACCGCCCGTTGGCTGTTGCTGCCACCGAAGCCCCCGCTGCTGTCTGCGCCGTAGAAGTAGGGCTTCCTGGAAAGGGCCTGAGGAGACCACTTGAAGTAGGGCAAGTCGTCGTTGTAGGCGGAGCACACGCAGGAGACGGACAAGAGCAAGGCAAACACCAACTGAGGCATGCTTGATGACCACTCTGGAATAAAGGACGGGCATGAACTCGAAGTGGCGAGTTTCCCCGGCCAGTGGGATGAGCTCACACCGACTTGACCAAGAACTCGGACTTGCGCGTACATTACTCCCGTCTACCTTTCTATGACTCAGCTACTGCGGCAAAAGTGTAACTGAGACCATTCAGGCCACAATGGTTTCTTTAGTCTTGGCCAGCGACTTTTTTCACCTCCTCCCAAGCCACGGACTGAAAGCCTTTGAGGCAGTTACGCTTACACATACTAAGTCTACCCAACCCCAATGTCCCGGATGCACAAGCGGGAACCTCCAGCGCTGACTCGCTACAGCAGGAAAAATGAGTGCCCAGGTTACCTCTGATCTAGGGGCAATCAGCAACGGCGTTTCTTGCTGCTCCACAAGCACAAGGATTCAGGTTACTGACTTGCTTGACTTGGCACTTGCCGCAACAAGTGGAACTGAAAGACTCCCCTTCCCACGTTTCTTTGCTCAGTGAGTGGAAGCAGGCGAAGGCTTTCTCTCTCTCTCGAGCTACTGTAGAGGGAACGAGAGAGAACAGAAGAACAAAGAGTTCTCGCTCAAGTACACCTTGGTGGTTAAATTCAGGCACTCGCATTTCTCTCTCTCCTCCTCGTGGATGAAAGTTTCCGTGCAGACCAGGAAGCCCATACAAAGTAGTCTTAATGAAGTCATGAAAACCGATATTGCTGTGGGCAATCAGATCTCCTGCAAAACTTTCGGACAGCTGCAGGAAGTCCCGCCCAGGGACAGCGCTGCATAACCAAGAAGGTGACGTCAGGAGGATGCCGAGGAATAATAACTAGAAAGAAGAATGTCTGTGTCGGAACGCAGGGGATGCTGATGGTGGCGCGTCCGTGTCCGTCTGCGTGCCGATGTACAGCGTCTACTTCTACCCCAGGCCGCACGACAGCAGACGAGCGACGGACACTGCCGAGGGAGTGGAGGAACTTGTGCTCTGCGCTCAGAAAGGGGTTCGACAGCCAGTCGTAGCACGTGATGTACACCGCACCTACCGACTACTGGAGGTACACCAACGTGCATACGCACAGGGAGGATCAAACAGATGCATTACACCTCGACAATACTACCATGAACGACTGAATGGCAATGCACACTTTTTGAAACAGCTCCAGTAATACCGATTACAATGCCTTCCATAATCTTCTTGAAGTTCTTGTTCACAGCACGTATTGGAGTGAGAAGGGGGTCTCAACATTATTCGTGAGAACATCAGGCAGACAGTTTTTACAGTCGGCTACGAGATTTTGATAAACTTTTGGATAAACCCATAAACTTGTGGAAGAAAGCACTGATTCTGGTGTTGTGAACATAGTTGAGCCTCGCTCTTTTGCTGCATCACACCGTCCGTTGCACGTGCCATGAACACAAACTTCAAGAAGGCATCGTAATAGAAGACCACAATCGCTATAACGAGGACTCCTCCTCTACGTGCGTCGTTGAGCAGTTGACTCAGAGAACACGCAACAATACATGTGAGCCACACTGTACGCACCAGGAACGTCAGCAGAACGTTTTTGAGGCAGACACATTATCACTTTCACATCAGAACGACCCATCCTTTCAAAATAAGCCGCGGGATGCGCAGATCAGTGATGTGGTGGCAGCTCCTTTGGAAATCGGATAGAAGCTTATGCGCGACGTGACATGTCTAACATGCTCAACAAATTGAAATAAATGCATGAATGAATGTTGGCAGGGGAAAAAAAGTACATTTGGAAGACGTGATGTGTCACGGACCTGGCGCGCCTTTATAGTGCGTAGGGGGTGTTAAGGTCACAGTATTGGATGCTTTTCGCAGCACTTTATTCCAACTCTTGTGTACTAAGAAACTAGCTCAAAACTATTGGTGACGCCTCCAGATTCGCACATTTTCGACAATAGTCTGAGATCTACAGCACGAGGGCCGTACGTACGTGTCTAAGTCCAGCTTCTGCGCGAGGGTCGTGTACATAAAGGGCTGGCTTGTGGTCAGCACGGACTGTGTGACCTTTATTTTCTACGCAAGTCATAGATAGTAGCAACGACTTCCGCGGCCAATTTCCTGCTAACTTCGAGAGTGATCGGAGCCACGGTGAGGGCAACCGTGGCGATGACGTAGGAGGGCCACGGTGGCCCTCACCGTGGCCCCCACCCTCATCAGCACGTGGGCGCGTGGCAAGTTTGATCCAGACGTGGGAGACATAGACGGAGTGTCTTATATTTTTGCCACAGCGAAGTGGGTAGCATGTACGCGTTGGTAACTTCCAAACCAGACACTACTTTAAATTTTACACGCATACTAGGGGTCCTCCTGAAACTGTACACTGAGACCAGGAATCAGATCCAGTTGACGTCTAAAGTAACAAACAGTGATTTAACGGATACATAAAAGCTTTTACTATCCATGGCAACACGTAAAAGCATCCAAAGCCTCGTCACAACCTGGCAATGTGCAACGAAAACACAACGACAGTGCACAATTTGATGTAGACCCCCATTAGCAATGGTAATTGTGAAGCTTCTGGTGCTCCATGCATGTATGTTCTGTCAGAGGAATGTGCACCGACAATTCTCCGGCTGCCACTACTTTTTCTCACATTATTATTGCCAGATATTTAAAAAGGTGCCTGAAATTGCTTGGGTCCGAACCTGCCCACTGACTTAATTGCGTATATCCAGATGGTTTGCATAATTATTTGGTTAAAACAATGGTTTCTCCCGCCCCCTCTCCGCAGTCACAGTGACGCCCTCGACTTGCTTTCAGCTGGTGACGTCGTTGTGCCACTTCCCGCCGACCGAGGACAAGTGGGTCAATGTGAAGAAGCCTAACTTTGCATACACATTTGCTGCAGCGTTCGTACAACTCAGCAGCTACTCCTGACTTTGGATGACGTCACGAGGCGAAAACAATAAGCACCCAAGTCGAGGGCTGAAGACGGCTGGAGGGGACTGGATCCTGCATCTGGATGCTGCCGTACGAGTAGAGAGGCCAGACACGAATTGATCGTGCGCGCATGAGACAGAGCTGAGGTTCCAGCTCACGGCTGCGATCCCCGTCATTCCTGGTATCCTTAGATCCACGAGATCTCTCCATGCCTCGGGCGCTTCTCGAGAGCCTGGCATACTTTTCTGTGCCTAAATATTTATCCAGCGTCACATTCATCATACTTTATTCATTACGAACATGCTCTCCTTCCCTGTATTGCATTAGTGTTGTACCATGGATAGCCTTGATGAGGAATAAGGAGGAGTCGCAGGCGTTGCATATGAGGCCTTTTCATGTGACCCACTGCATGCAATCTGGCAAAACAAGCTGACGTCGTCGGTGCTTTGCTACTTCATGGCGAAGATAAGGAAGAAAAAGACCTGCTCAGGAGCAGGAGGCTTTTTTGGAAGAAAAACCACTGGAGGGAGGGCAAAAATCCCATCTTGCTGGAAAGCTGAGCAGACACGGCAACGTATATAAATAGCGGTGTTTTTAAATGCTATTTTTTTTTTGGAACTCAAATCGAGCTAGTACGATTTTCGAGTCACTTGAGAAAGTAAATTTGATCTCGGAGTCTGATCCATCAAGGTGGATTGTGGACGACGCCATTTTGGCCAGCGCGTTCCAACGATCTTTCGCCATGCGGTTTCTGGTTGTGGGACTTGATTCTTGCTGCATTCCAGCATCTGGAGCAGCAACTTGGCTCGATCAACAGAGATTGTCTCAGGAATTGAAGCTGCTGTGACGAGACGGGTATGAGGATCAAGAGTAAACAGGGCTGCGAGATGTGTAAACAGAGCTGCCAAATAGTAGTGAGGAAAGTAGCTGGCAACTCTGTCCCCCTACGCACACACAGAGAGAACTTCCATTCATGAAAGAACTGATCAAAAGTAGTGCAATGGACGATTGACCAGCGGTCTCGTATCTGCTTGATGGACTTGAACCTGGTGTTGACGAGAGATCCTGCCTGAAGGTAATCTTAATCTTCGTTTGCCGGGTGCAGACGTCACGATGGAGAAGTGGGTGCCAAAGTCACTTGATCTGCGTGTATGCAATATCACCGCTCCCCAACTTTACAGTCTCACTCTACTGCCTCGTGTGCGGACTCGCGCGGTCGTATGAGTCAAAAATTCAGAGCAGCACTGGGGGAGGAAGCTTCATGACAGAAGGATCCTGTACAATGTCCCAGGACGGTGCACATGAAGCTCTGTTCAAAGATCAACTCCCGCCAGTGTGAAAACATTTGCTTTGGAGTCTTTTTCCTCTGCTAGCGGCAATGGCCAACTTGTCCCAACAATCAAAGCTTGCTTTACTTAGCTGTTATTGAGCAGTGAGGACTTCGTGGCTGATATGCTGTTTAGGGTATCTTTATCATCTCACTTTTTTCTTCCATTTTACGTTTAAATATACACCCGGTGGGTCAGAGTTAGTCTGCCTTAAAACCACTAGTCTATGATTTGAGCTTTAGGTTGGGTATGAAGCAGTTTTAGCACTAAAGGGTAGGGATTTTTGTATGTTATAAGGCTACAGTTTTGACCATGTCTGACCTTGTCCATGACAAACAGTGGAACAACTGTCAACAATCAGAACTTCAAAGCAAGACAAGACCTGAAGTTACACCCTTCGTTTCCAGGAGAATATGCACACAGCACAAAATGAGAGGTTCATAGACCAAAAGCGAAGCAGTTGCCATTTCAGAAGGACTCCTAAAAACATTGCTTTTATTACAATTGCCTACAAAAGTTCTTACGAGTGAAATCTTAACTCTCTTCTGTTCACTCAGTTTCTTTTTTCGTGACTTTAAGTGCATTACTGCTTTTACTTCCCCACTCTCATCACAGCTTCAGGAGTTGTTTTTAAATTTTGAACGTCTTTTTGCGTCAAGAAGTTGTTCCAAAGTCAGTTCAAAATCTTTTACTTTCCGCGTGAATAATGTTAGGTTCTGTTGATTTGCTTTATAGTATCGATTTCTACTCGCGTCGTAGCTAATTCTGACCCACTCTGCAGTTTTAGTCAACGACCTTCTCATCGCTGTCTATCAATTCTGGGTGCCATTTTAGCAAAAAGAAAAAGTTTGACAACTGTGAAGAGAAGACAAGTGAAATGTCGGCATTCTGGGGCGCATAAATAGTTTTAGGCTTAGCTGTACGTACGTGAAAATCCGATCTTCAAGAGCAAAGTGCAGTATGAGCCAAAAATAACGTCTAGTCTCATAGACCGTAGTGCCGCAATGCAATGCAAGCACACGTGCAGGGTGAGGAAGGATGATCTTCCCTTCAAGCGATGCTAGCGGCTAAATAACATGTGCAACTTCATGAGGAGCAACAGGGACAGGAAAGAGAGGCCTTGAAACCACTTTGAAAATTTGCTCCTGCAAATGTATCTACATTTGAACCACTTCTATGATGATTTGCTGAAACTGATCCCCGACTAGTGGAATTGGTCAGATCGATAGTGACTAAAAAGTAGAGATTTCAAAACTTGACTCGTACGATCCATTTTAAGTGATAAAACAGAAGTTGTTTCAAAAGTGATTTCAAAATGTCTACCGCCGCGTCAAAAGTAGTTGTGCACGTAATAAAACTGCATCTTCTAGCTCACTCCTGCCAATTTTCCCACTTGTTTTCATCGATGCCAATGATGAAATCTGTGACAAATGAGGTTCTTAAGTATGCACTTACTGGCGTATTGATGGCAAAACCATGCACGGCGTCACCGTGATTGCCCACTGCATCATGTGGGCTTGGGTGCAGCAGTTCTCCACGACTTTGACTGGCAACTGCCTCACTTTGGCGATATCAACCTCTATTGAACAAGCTTCTTAAGCCAGAAAGTTGATGAGCATCAAAGCTGTGCTGGGCAACTGATTACCCCTTCATCCTGCGACGTCGCCGAAGCAGCGAGACCCCAGTGGTTGACTTGTTCTTTCCTTTACCTTACGTCAAGAGTACAAGATTATTGTCAGAGAAGAGTACAAAAAAATCTGATAAGGAGCAAAATTTCACTCCATATGATGCTCAAATAATGCATCAGCCATGCATCATTTTCCAAAAAAAAAAAAAGCTAGTTCCTGTGAACCCTCTTTGGTACTTACTGTGTCTCGGGAGGTCAGATTTTAGGTGAACTGCACATCATGCCGCTCTCTAGAAATTAGCTTCTCACTGATGGAGCACTTAGGATCGTCCCAGTAAAAGGTGTATCTAAGTACACTAAACCCCGCACTCTTCACTTTCTTTCTTTCCTTTTGTTAAAGGTGATGGATTGAGAGAGAGCCGGAGCTCCTGCAAAGGATCCACAGGTCTTCTCACTCAACACCCAAAAGCCTTTGAAAACCGATGGGAAAGCCGGTGGTTTCCTGGTTTATGCAGCATCTCCAGGGCGTTGCTGAAGATTCGGCAGCCTTGCAAGATGTGTTTAATCTTAACGCTTTAGAAAGCGGTTCTGTTTGCTGCCACTCATCTCGGGGGAATATGGAGTAGCTCTTCCCCCGGGGGTGGGTGGGGTGAACATGGCATGCGCCTTCTTGACGTAGTCCACGTCCAAGTGGACTTTGGCGAAGGTGAACTTGAAGACCTTCCTGCCCATGTTCTCATAACAGAGAGGGCAGACTGAGTATAAGTACAGCGCATTGCGCCACACGCACCGAGACCCATCGCCAGTAGAGGTAAAGCGCTCTTCCACTCCACAAGAACAGTCACATTTCTTTTCTTATGGGTTTTCTTCTTCTCTAAGCAAGTCGCCATTTGGACCAAGTTTATCTCCGCCTTTCCAGAGCCTTTGTGATCCTCTTAACAGCATCGGCACCGCCAGATGTAGAAGGAGTCTCACGTGCTTCAGTGAAAATGCAGTGGATACATTGGCCGTGTCGGACGTGATTCTCCGAAAGATCCTAACCAAACAGGCCTTAAGTTAGCCCAAGGCGAGGTTCGTATGTCTGACCAGAAAGAGTCGATCTTGAGCAGGGAAGTATTAGTATAAGGAAATGCATAAACAATGCACAGACTTGTTGCACGGAGATATAGTTGCGTCAAAGTCCCTGTCCAGATGCACCTCGTAAGTCTAGAATTCCTAATGGCATCAGTGTTGTCTCCATTTATTCGCATTCAGTTTGACGCAGTATTGGTCGCACGTGACCAGCTCAAATACAACGCCCCTTCCAAGAACTGCAGTAACGGTCTATCTTTATAACGTTACAACTGGTGTAACAGTTACATTCGGGCAGTGAGTACGCGACTTTGCCACAGGTGTTGAACATCACGAGGACCAGACACCTACGACATCTGCCCTGGGTGGAGCTTCGCACCGTGCCCACCAGCCCAGCCAACAGATTCGTCATTACTTATACAGTAATGCAGTAGCTGTTAGCAGTTACTGAAGCACTTGTAGACGCCGGGGAAAGTGTTTCTACAGGCAATGCTGCAAAGAAGCAAAAAAGGGGCGCTTGCGACAACTCCCCCTACTGCAGCAGCAGCTGTTGTTGCCACATTGGCGACGACAGCACACTCGGCCACCTCGGCAGCAGACGCATGAACTGCCACTGACATGGGTGCAACCCCTTTGCCGGTTTGACGAGAAATGAGGAAGTTTTACTTCGGTCCCACTGACTTGAGGCTGCAAATGGCATGCCTTGGGTCCGCCAACAACGTGCTGCAGAGGTCGCAGTTCGACAAGGACTTGATCTCCACCTGGCAGCATCACATGACCAACGGACACTTTCGGTGAGGCCACGCTCATCATCATGCGCGCACATTCGCCTATACGTCGTATGAGTCTCTGTTACACAGACTCATCCGCTGGAGCAACAGTGATAGTACCAGCGTCACGTCTTCCAGGTACAACTTGGAGAAGGTCGAATGGCGCGAACTCCGCGGCGATCACGGTTTCGTGGCCCAGCTGAACCCCAACCGCGCCTCCAAGCGTAGAGCCCCGCAAGCAATGCTGCACTTGGAACAGCCGTTCTGCAAGGACAAGTTCAACTTCACCTGGGTGGACATGGCCAAAGAAGGAATATTCGAGCTGAACGACTCACAGGAAGTGACTTCCAACGCCAGGAACGTGATCATCATCAACGTGAGCCCCTTCGAGCTCGGAGCCTCGCTTTTGGTCCCGTCGCTTGAAGATTGCTTACCCCAGGTAGTTAAATGAAGCAAGCTGTGAATAGCACCCAGAGCACTGAAGTCGGATAGTCCGTAGTCAATAGTAACGATGTAATCGGGTTATGCTTTGGCAACGTCACAGTTTTACGCCCGCGATCGGCCCAATTGCAGGATAGGCATTGTGTCGACCGTATCGTACTTCGGTCATAGAAGTACTGTACGTTGTCGTTGGTACATGTATGATTGAATCTGTCTGCATCGCTATTTTGCTTGCCTTCCGCTTAGGTGCTGACCGAGCATTCCATCCGCCTGGCCTTGAAGACGGTGTTGCTGAGCGGCGTGAAGAACTTCAAAGCCGCCTTCAACAGCCTGTGCGCATACGCCAGCGTGAACCACCTACACTGGCATCTGTACTACCTGCAGGGTCACTCGCTCAAGCTGGAGACGTTACCCGCACGGCGCCTCGCGGGCAACTGCTTCGAGTTGGAAGAGGCGTCGTACCCAGCGCCGGCCTTCGTCTTTCAGGCCAGGGACGTGAGCGAGTTATCGAGCACAGCGGCGGCCGTCCACAAGCTGACGGCCTTCCTGAACAAGGAGGATATCGGCCACAATGTGTTCGTGACAAGGGGCAGCAGACTGGACGGCAAGGGCGAGAACGACCCGATCGACACTCTCAGGGTGTTCGTGTGGGCGAGAAACAAGATTGTGGGCAGCAAGGACGCTGGCGCCTTCGTCATGGCGGTCGTCGAGCTGGCAGGTCAAATGCTTTGCTACAACGAGGAAAGGTGAGTAGGTAGAAAAGCCTATGATGGAGAAGTTGAACACGCTGCTGACTCGGAAGTGTCATTGCAGATTTTCGGCGCTCACGGAGAAGGAGATGGTGGCAGCGCAAAAAGTCACCTGCGTTGACGTCATGAAATCCATAAGGAGTCAAGTCAAAGACTTGTTCTCCAAGAGATGAGCGATTCTTCGCTGCGAGTATGACACTTGAGCACTTTGTATCACACTTGATTTGTATTTTACCGCCTGACAGAATGAATTATACTGTTTCCATCGTACTATGGCGCCACGTGCACAGCTTGTGTGATAGCTTGACGCATCATGTCATGGAGCTCCAGTTTGCCAAGTCTTTGAAGGTCGCTCTCATCTCACGACGTTCGGAGGATCTGCAGCGTACGACTTCGAGTATCGCAGTTCCACCACTGCGTAGTACATTTAGCAGGTCCTCGTGCAGCATGTACGAACCGTACTGTGACAGGTGTCACGCGTGTGCACCCGAGTGTGGGCAGAGATTGCTACTGTCCGGACATGCACGTACATAACACCATATCATCAAATTTTTTGATCCTCGGCACAACGTGCATTGTGCGTGCTGGAAACCACCGTCCACATCTTTGCGTCGCTCGTGTGAGCCACGATGACACACGTGATAGACCTGGAGGGACCGCAAAATGAATTGGCACTATTATCTCTTTGCATACGACAACAGATGAGTGAAGAGGGGAGAGATAGGACATCTGTGTTCATCGCAAGCCACCATTTGACCTTAGCGAGTACTAATTCAAGGCATTCCTGGAGTATCCGTGACGCCGCACCAAGGACTGCTGCCAAGAGGCCCCACGGGGATATTTTTTCGCTTGCTCAACAAGGCGTACAACGGTGTCTACTGCACGGTACACGTCGTTGGCCAAAAGATTGATCGGCTGTTGATTGTTCCATTGGGACTTGGGGTAGAACCATTTGTCACGAGCCCACTAAACTAAGAAGAACAGTTTGCAAGGGCAAGACAGCGTCAAACTTGGGTTCACCTCATCAGGAAGGACCTTGGCTGATGAGACACTGGGCAATGTCTTCATACTGATATTTGGAGGCCCAAGTCCCTTCAGCCCCAACACCAGTTTGGTTGGCGTAGAGGCCGCTGGGAAGGGGTGTCCGGCTAAGAGCCCGTGGACAACCCGTACTTCCCTGATCATCAAGGATGTTCATATGCATTACATCCAGCGCACCCTGCTTTAGTGGGTCATTCACCAACTTTTCCTGCCTGACCCCAAGAATGATGAGGTCAGAACTGCAACGTTTCCTCATGTCTCGGACAGGCCAAACGTTCCTTCGTTCTGATGCCTTCTGTCTCGTCTTTGCTGCAAAAGTCCAGCTCTTTTTCTGCTCTTAAGTACACTTTCGGAAGAGGTTGACCTATCTGATGAGTGATGAGGTCGTCTCGTTCTTCCTCGTCGGTTCTTTCAACTCAGCCTCGAAGAGTTTCACCCATTTCCCACCCACCTAGATAGCACCGCATCTGGACGTTGTGGACTTTCCTTGGCTCCAAAGCCAGTCAATCATCCAATGAGGGACAATGAAAAAAGGTTGCAGAAGACAAGATAAAGAGCAGCTGATGGATCAGAGAGATGATCCCTCCGCATGCAGATTGGACAGGAGATGGACCAGCTTCCTTAGGAGTGCCAGCTGCATGAGTCTCTCATTCCAGTGCAATGGAGTTGGAGGACTCCTCAGAGTACACCAACTGGGCTACGTGGAAGGGGAGGAGAACAGAAGGGAACCCCTCCGGCAGGAATTCGAACCCCGGACCCAGAGCTCCACACGTGAGAGCGGCCTACGCTCGAGTTGGGCTTCTGGCGCAGGAATGAGGTTTCTCTTGTTCTTCTGGGCCGGCTCAATGACTTTTTCTAGGCAAAACGTAACTGTAAAATGGGCAGTTCAGGGAGACTCATTTGATCTACTCAATTGCTCACTCTCTCTCACGCTCGTTCCTGTTGGGCGTGTGCGTGCGTTTATTTTCCGCTCGTGTCCCTGACCGTTGACTCAAGGTACAGAGGGTGGAGTTTTTCCTTGAAGCTCTCGTGTCGTCTGCATTAGGCTGCCAATCTCGGCCCCGGTGTCGCAGTGGCCGCAGAGATCTCTTGCCAATGCATCAGCCAAGTAACGAAGCCGTCCAGGGGTCTGGCGTGGTGAAGACGAAGGTACAACTCACTGCTTACGAGCACGAGTCACTTCGTACTCTGTTTCTCTCAAATATCCTCTCACAATCAAAGCTGTTGGGCAATGGAGGCATGCATTAATTCCCGGGCTGCATTTGCAAAGAAAAAAAAGCTGGTGGTGACAAGAGAGAGGGAGGATCGGTCCAGGTGACGCAGAGCAAGAGTCTGTGTACCTCAAATGGATTTTGAACGCTCTTTCGTTGACTTTTGTGCGCTTCTGACGCATCCGCGCCCTCCTCTCCTCGAGCGTACGTACGTGACGCACCATCTGCGTAGCAGCAGGAACAAGAGCGCGTGAAACGATATTTCCTTTGCGAACTCTAATGTAGTGCTACATAAGGGAGTTGAGCTTTGCCTGCAGTCTTCCTGTGACGAGAGTCCTGAACAAGTGAATAGGGAAGAAGAGATCTCAATAAGGAGTTGGTTGACGTCGAGGAACAGAGTGGATGCGTGGTGGTGTCGGACGGAAGGAAGCGTCGCCATGGTAAGACTTCAGTACTGTCGAGGACTTGAAATGTCTTCGTGCGCTCACTGACATGACGTGAAAAGTCGTCTTATCATTCCTGTCCGGAGCAGAGCAGAAACTTTGGTTCAGCGCGATTTCTGCGCGTTCCATATTGGCAAGCTTGCTTACTTGCCTGATGTCTTGCGCAAAAAACCCTCCAGCTTGTAACGTGCGTTATTGCTTGTTCCATTTACTGACCCATGTAATTGAGAGAACGTACGTATGTGGTGCGTAGTACGTACGTGGTACTCTTCTCGAAGGTCTGTACGTGCAGGGCCTTGGACAAGGTGCCTTGGACAAGGTGCCTTGGACAAGGTGCCTTGGACAAGGTGCCTTGGACAAGGTGCCTTGGACAAGGTGCCTTGGACGGCGCCTGCGTCCACGATCCCGTCGAGAAGGGCGACCGAAAAAAACACCGGGATGAACCCGGTTGATTGCGACCGCACGTGGGAACTTTCCAACGTCGTATGTGCATCCATATGGGACCGCGGCTGCACAGGCGGAATTTCTTGCGTGAACATCTCTCAAAATTAACGGCAGTTACTGCATTTTCATGTTCACGTAACACTGCCAAAAAGAGGCTCTTTCGCCAACCACGATGCTCCATTTGCCAGTGAAAAGCGTAGTAATAGGAGAGAAGTTGCATAATTCCATCCGCCGCCAGTGAATCTATTTAGCCGATGGATGCCCGGGCTGAGGCAGGAGGGAACCTAAATTTGACATAGTCTCGTACAGATGACGGATCACATGTTAATGCCAGCTACCGCTGACTATTTAACCGTCTTCAGTGTCTGGGTGACAGTGACAAGCAAGCGAACTTTCTCCCGGCTCCGGGATGCCAAGACTGTGATACAGTCGCGTCCACGAAATCACGACTTGGCCTCAATCATGCGGCAACTTAGGGCTTCCTTATACTGTTACGTACAGCCTGCATTGTCTGTGAAAGTTTCCTGCTTTATATTTCTTGAACCGCAGCTCAGCAATTCGTCAAACGTGTTCAACTTTGTGTCCGCATGCGGCTTCTTCAACGGGTTGGAGGGGAGGGGGGGCAGCATCGCAATCCATCCCAGCGGGAGATGGAGAGAGTGGACTCGACGAGACATTCGTGGCTGAGACACTCGCTGCACTGCTGGCCACCTTGCACTCGTCCATCTTGTCCTCGTGGGCGCTGAGCTGCAGTGGGTCAAGTCCAAATTCTCGCTCTGATTGCACGTGCTGATAACGGCGTCAGGCTGTGGAAGCAGAAGTGGCTGTGTGAGTACAAGATCCATAAGAGAGACCCTCTCTGTCCACAAAGTTGGGAGAGGAGGTCAGCAACATCATTGGTTGGTGCCGTATTTGTTTTACCTCGAAGATGTGACAGTGGAGGGCACAGACTGATGCCGCTGGAACCATCTTTGTTCTCCACCAGTGCGTAAATATTATTGATCCTCTTGTCCTCATTATGTCGAAATCATCATCATCGAGCTCGATTTCCCAGCTTGTGTGACAAAAAGGATCAAATTATTACCTAAGCTCGCCTTCAGTGCTGCCATTACATAGACAGGACTGTAGATAACACTAGCAGAATTTGCTTCACGAGCTCAGGCTGAGGCGCAAATTTCGTATTTTCAGGTGAGCCTGTTGTCCTTCCTCGTGCTTGACCTCACGCTTTCGATCGTTGCTGCCAGCGAAGGCGCCAACGACCCCTTCCAGATGAACATCGACCAGATGTTGGACCGGGGATTCATGCCAGAGTTCGACTTCAGCGACTTCTTCAAAAGACTACCTGAACAAGGCAGGGACGAGGACGAGGAGGCGAATAATCACCGGACGGACAAGGATCAGCTCAGTAAGATTGTGATCATTTTTCTCGCGCTGTTCTTTGTTTCTTGCAAAAAAAGGTTGATGGAGACGTTTCTACTGCAAAAGGCAATTCAGCCATCCTTCATCCAGCTCACCTGTAGTCTGGCAATGCCTTCAGCTTCACAACAATGTGCATACATCGTACCTTGGACGTTGGCAGACGTTGGCAGACTCGTTTTTTACAGCAAAGATCTTGCGACAGACTTTTGGCCGCTTTTCTCATCTAATTCTAATAGCAGACGAGAGATAATGGAGTCCTTGTCACAAATTGGTTTGAGCCAGTTCAGTGCCGGACATGAAGGAGAGCAAGCAATAATCGAGTAACAGCGTGGTATGTAGTCAAAAAGGCTGGCGTGTAATCTGGCGGGCGTGCAGGCAGGCAGCCGTCAGGCTGCTGCGCCACGGGGCCGTGATGTCCTCCGCGCCAGCCATCAAGTCGCTTCTCATCGACTGTCATGAATATCAGGCAGATCGGATATTTAGATAATCATTTTCCAGCCGTGTTGAGTCATTGCGACTACGCAGTTTCCCTCACAGGTGCCATGAAAAGATTTACATTACCATGGTCGGCTAGACATTGTTGGACGTGACATTCCAAGCGTGACAGAATTGCCAGCTCTTGGCATGATGCTATTGTTGAACAAGAAATCTTCTCAGCCGAGCCTCTCCACGGACTCCACGTCGGAGACCAGGGTGGGAACGGAAATGTTCGGGCCGTCGATGTACGACGAGACCACAGCCAATAAGAATCTCTTTTTTTTCCTCCCTGCACGCACGTTTTTGTGCGTGCGCGCGTAAAATTGCGCCTGGGGCATTTCCCACTCATCAGAGGGAGGCGAGGGAAGAAAAAGGGAAAGTAAGAGGTGTTCGTGAGAATTGAAAGAGAGAGAAAACTTGTCTACGGTCTCCGAGTCCACGTGCTGCACGATGCAGACGTTGTCCAGGATGGTCAGTAGTATCGTGGTGTTGACAAAGGCCAGTCACGTGCAGGACGAAGCCTGCATCATGCTCACGTGCTGCTCGGTGCAGGCATCGTCTAGGCTGCTCATGGTGTTGGCGAGGGGGCAGGCCAGTTGCTTGCAGGACGACATCTGCACCATGCAAAATGTGAGCGTGGTTCCGACGTTGTTGGCCTGCACTTCCATCAACATCATGATGCTGCTGAGCAGCCTGGACCATGTCTGCACCATGCAGAACAAGAACATGGTGCAGGAGTCCTCATGCACGGCACTGACTAGCCCAGATGCCAACACCATGGGCAGCCTGGACGACATCACTGCCTTTGGGCAAGGTTTTTTCACTCGTGGAAGCTAAGAAGTCAGACCGAATGACAGTGATGCTTGGAATTATCCGGACAGCTTGGGGATGGTGGACAATTTTTGGTATTGTCCAAAAAAGGGGTACGGATACCCGGCAGCAAAAAGACCTTTTTACTTGTGAGTAACATCCATCTTGGTATAATAAAAATGCCAACATTCTGGGTGTGGAACAATTTTATTTTCATGCATTTTTCTGGTCTGGGGCCTCCTTCTGGCCGAAAAAGGCAACTTAATCTTTCAACTTCTGTCAGTTGTTTGAACCATAAGACTAAGAAAAACTATGGTGTGAACCTCCTGCGGCGAGGACATGTGAACTTTGACCCTCCTGAAGGATGTACCTTGGAGTCATGACTCCTCCTGAGGGATGTTAGGCCAATCTGTCCAGTTGTCTGGCCATTTACCCAAGGACGAACATGGACACAGACATTCGCAATTAGACATATGCGTAGATAGATAAAGGATACAATGTAGCCAGCGAAGTATTAGGACATTTTATTAATTTTTACCCAGGTTAGCGGGTTGTGACTGCCTAGTTTACTCAGAGGGGAGCGCCATACCACTCAGGGTGTTCCTCATTAGACCTAGATGTGTGATGAGCTTCCAAGAAACACAGTCTGTCAACTCATGATTGAGACAGTTCCTTGTCTGTGTCACAATGGTACTGACGGTGCTAGGGCTCATTCTGACTCAGCTTGTTCGAGGAAGATTTTGGAGAGCTTTGATATGGGACTTCCAGGCTGGTTGGTCTCTTCTTTTTCATCGTACAAGATCATTTCTCTTTGTTTGATGTGGGAATGCTGACACTCTTGCTATTGTTCACTTAGGCCTTCTTCTTTTCTTGTTCACTTTCTTCGTTCTCCATCACAAACTGCCTCTAAAGCAATTTCTCTGCCATTTTCTTCCACACCCCAAAACTTGAAAGAAGACTTTTTTGAGTGAGGCAATCAAAATTCGTGAGATACTTGAGCAGGCTGGTGAGGTCATTGTTCAATTCTTCGCTCAAGGGAAGCCAAGTGTTCCTCCGACAGAGCTATTTTGCCATCTCATCCTTTGAGAAGTGAATTTTAGGCTCCCTTCACAGGTGACTGGACTTGCCTCCCACTTCCTCAGGCCGTCCCTGCTGTACTCAAAGGGGTCCTATGCCTCAGGTAGATCTTGCAAAAGACGGAACCTTTTTTGATCTTGATCGAGATCTGGAAAGGTAAACTTTTCTGCCTTGGAGAAGTCTTTTCAATGCCGCTTTTGAGCTTCAAGAATAATGACCACGGCGTTCCACCTGGGGAATCAAGGATAAGAGACAAGCTATCTTTACAGTCTCTTTTAACATAGTCCTAAAGTTAGTTGTTTTTTGTTGGCGAACTTCGAAACTTTTCTGTTACTCCCTGTAGAGTAGGTTTCACTCTTCACATGCGAAAAAACGTTCTTCTCCTCCTCCTCTTTCTCCACATCCTCAACTTCTTTGTCATTTTCATCGTTCTCGTCATCTTCATTGGCTCTGTCTTTTTCGTGAGCTAATGTTCATACTTCACTACCTACTTGTTCATAACCAGGGATGGAAAAGGTGCAAATCAACCTTTGTGCATTTCTTGTCCATTACTGGCTTTGATTGCACTTCTGGGACATTTTTGTCTTTTTTGTACTTTTTGTCATGTTCACTAGTTTTTATTTTAAATGTGACTGGCAGCTATGACATTGCAATATGTAGTAACTTGTCCTGCTTGTTGGCAAAATGGCACTGATTATAAGCAATAGCCTCAGACATCTGTCATAGAACTCGATCAGCGTTCGACAGAAAAGAAGTACATCACATTTAAAAATCAGTTGCACAAAAATAGGTGTCGTTGCAGCCCCAAATCACAGCCTCACTACAGCAATCCCTGGATTTGCTGGAACAGTGAATGTGCAAGTCACATGTAATTGTTGTGCTTTACATCTGTGGGTAATCTTCATATTTCTTAAGTTCTCAGCTTCGTTGATTAGACTGGACAACCTCTAACTCTTAAACAATATAGTTTTTGTGAGGCTTTGGCCATGGAACTAGCGCAGTTCATCTTCAGATTGCCTATCCCGCCAAAGTAAAAGTGGCAAATCCTGCAATAATATGTGCGTTGTGACCGCTCACTTCTGCAGTTCAGATCAGCTCACAATCTGAGACCAACAGATGCTGGTCAGATGCATGAGACAGAGTTTCAACCAAGAGCTGCCCCTCACCAGTTCAGTCTAGAGATGCTTCGAGCCAGGAGACCGTCGAGCTCGGGTCGAGTTGGATTCGAGCCTGGCATGAAATTAGTCTGACTTTCAGAAGGTGGCAAAACCGGACAGGAGAAAAGAATAAATTGACAATCAGCTATCACAGACTGATTGCATTCCCTCCCCCCCCCCTTGGTTCCTCCAGGCAGTTAAAATTGACCTGAACCTGAGCTCAAAGTAGAATTGAACCCTTTGGGGTTTTTCCACGAAAAAATTTTCGGGCTTGAAAGCTCGTGAGCCAGCCCGGACTCCAAATTTCGTCGGGCCTTTGAGCCTTCAAGCTTTGGAGCTCGAGCCTGGACTCGAAGCATCTCTGGGTCGGTCCTTCCTCACTGTACAGTAATTTTTTTTGGCAAAAACCCGGGCTGTCGGAAGCCTGACTGACATTGCTTTTTCTAAGAAGACTGAAGAAGCCAAAGTGTCTCTGGTCTCACAGAGTAAGACCCTAAACTAATATTGAACTTTAGAAGAGCACCCATCTCTTCACAAGGCTGTGAAAGAGCTTTTTCACTTCTCAAAGATGTCTTGTCCACTTTACGTTGATTAAAGCTCAAGTCATTGTTGGGGCAATAGAACAAAGACATCAAAGTCGAGGAACATTTCCGTCAGCGACTGTTTGGTTTTTGCTGCATTTTGGTGGCATATTTTTGTGCAGTTTCCAGAATTTTTTTTCTATCCGTATTCATTACTGAGGCTGCATTGGTTGTAGCTGCCACATTGTCCTTGCCGAGGTCCAAGTCTAACGAATTCAGCTTCTGTGGGCTTTGCTGCTGTCATGGACCTCTTGACCCTGATCATGCCCAAGTGGTGTCCACGCAATCTGATGTTCAAGAGGCGCTGGTTTCGTAATGAGATAAAGTCATCTAGTGTAACGTCGAAGGCCGTCGTCACCTTTCTTCTCAAGAACTTCCTTCTTGCTATCCTCCCTATGGAGTAGCTGTGTGAAAGTTACGGTCATGTGAATTCCCTTGTCTTCTCCTGTTGCATCAAAGATACTCTTTGTCACTGTGCGGAAGGAAAACCCATCTTGGGCAGATTTTTCAGCATTTCTTGCAGCGACTTCTTCGGAGTTGGCAGAGATCTTGGTTTCCTCACTGACGAGCCTTGGCCCTCACGGACGTTATCTTTGTTCTCCTCCTCGTTCGTGCTGCTGGCGCCCAAGCCGTTGCCACCCATGCTGGTGCATCTATCGTCATCGATCAAGGGAACAGCCGGCCTTTCTGCTCTCACTTTCTTTGTCCCAGGGAAATCTTTGTTCTTTGTCGTCCTCGGCGTTCTCCGTCCCCGCCGCCGCCGGTGTTTTTCTTTGGGTGATTGGGTTTTCTTTCCATATTTTTGATCTTTGATGCAAAATTGCGTAGTCGTTGGCAAAAGTCAAGTGCTCAAATCTCGCAACCTTGCTTTTTAGACGGCCTCACTGGAAGTTACCGTCGGCAACCATCCGGATATCGTATCCGACGCCTTTGGCGCGGTACCGGAAAGTGGGGCCAAGCACCCGGATAGTCAGGGTGCCCGCGTGGATGTCGATGTCCGGCAGTCCAAATACAACATGGCAGACGTAACTTAAGAAGCAGAAACCTTCTAGCACGAGGTCTTTACTTACGTGAGAAATGTCTGCTTGTTTGCGGGAAAAATTACTTGTTACTTGCGCCACAGGTTATTCTAATGAGGCCTTCATGCGTGCTCTCAAGGCCCGATCTGCCTGCCAGTGCGGAACGTGCACGGCTTCTATGAACGTGCGTGCATAACGGTCGTGGATGCGTAGACTGAGACCTCTCACTGTCATAGAACTGCTCTATGGAGCGCTGGAGGAGTCGCTGCAGCTATGAAAAAAGTGAAATCTGCTCTCAGTTCACATTCTTGTACAGTCGAGGTCCGATTTTCGCACATGTCTCGTCAGCGCTCCAGTTGTGCTGCAAACGAGGTAGTTCCAAAACTGAAGGTTGCTGATAAAGCGCTTTATTTCACTTCAATGCAACACAAAGTCAGTACAGGTTGGGTAAGACAGTTGAGACACTTGGAGGATTTCAGGCAGAGCTAATTGACCTAATGATTAGACTACTTAATCTGGATTATAGCTTCATAATGGCGGCATAAATTACTTCCCGGCGAAACAAAAGGGCGGGAAATTTGTGCCTAAATCAAAGGTCAGTGTCGTAACAATGAAGGATTTTTATTTAGTGAAATATAAATGAGCAGGAGGACACTTTTGCCAAAATCGAGGTTTCTGCCAAAATTGACCTTGTTTTCGAGAATCGAATGTCGACTGTACCTACTGCAAGGAGAATCTGGCTCAGTCAGACAGAACAAGTTTCAGTTTCACCAAAGATATCCTTTGCCCATTCAGGGTGGCTTTTGTCTGAAGGATGAATGGATGAAGCAGAAGCAACTTGTTATACCTACGTATGAGGTAAAAACAGATGCTGCTCTGAACATTATTGAGTCTTTCTGCATCTGCACGGATACTTGAACTGTAATACAGATGTCTGAAAAATGATCTAAGCATGTCTCTGGCTCCTTGAAAGAAATGCATGGGACTCTTCGTGTACCCTGTGTCTATTAAAAAGTCTAGCAAAAAGTCGACCTTGCATCGCCTCCAACGTCTTCAATGTCTTGACATGTTGAAAAATTGCCGGGATGAAAATATGCATCTCCGTTATGTGGCTCTGTCATGTTTCCCCTGTTCACCAGTAGCCTCTCTTGCAGACTTTCCGTTCCACAATTACCTAAAGGAGTCCTTTAGAGCTCCAGTCCCCAAGATCTCGGAGGACTTGAAGACCTCCAGTCTCAGTCCAGGGGAGGACTCGTTCTACCGGAACGCGGACCCCGACACGCAAGACAAAGACTTCCAACTGCCACGAGAGCACCAATGGAGATTAGATTCATTTGTGCAAGATCACGATAGGCAGGAGGAGAAGGATTCTGTAAATGGGCCTAAACAGTTTCAGCAGCACCCAGTGGAGGACGCCACGTACAGCGACAACTACAGGTCGACCGAGCCCAACGCCTACCCGGAAAGGCTTCTTACAGGTCGATTTCAGGCAGCATTCGAATCGGGGTCGTCGTTGCCTGGCGTCCCGGACAGGTCACGTCCAGACTCAGAATTGCTCTTCGAGAAACCTACCAATGTCAACTATGCCAGTGGCAAGAGGCTAAGACGTCTGAGGCTAGAGGGCACTGACGAAACACCTCAGGCAGAAGATTTCTCCGGATTGCTCGCACCCTTTGGTGGGAGAGGATTTGACAATTTCCTCGGCAGCGCAGGTGAAGGAGCATTTGGCGATGACGACGGATTTCGTCATCCAGCGGTGCTCACGTTAGAAGATGACTCGGCGCAAAAGTATCAGCAAAGACGGGTGGAGCTGGTCCGAAGGCGGCGACTGCGCCATCGCCAAGAAGTGGAGCAGCAGCAGCAGCAGCAGCGGCGGTGGCGGCGGCGGCAGCAACAACATGTGAAAGGCGATGACGAAATTGGCGTCCAACGGCGACTGCCGGCGCATCTGCCGTTTGAGAGCGAATTTGACGAGCAATCTTTCGGAACAAACTTGGACTCCGGCTTCATCGAACAACATAATAGGGAAATTGTGACACCTCCAGGAGCAGATTTTGCAAACCTTGAATTGAGAGAGCAACAATTTCCAACAAGCAACGTTGGCCGTGATCCTTGGTCTGAGTTCACTCTTCCCAAAGCTCTCTCGTCCCCTCTAGCCCGGTTTGAGCAGGAACAGACGGTGGAGGACAACCCGGACGAGAACGCTTACCAGTGGCCGGACACCCGCCCCTACTACGCCAACAATCCTCCACCACTTGTAGGAAGAAGACAGAGAGCTCCCGAGAAGAATAGTAACACACCATTTGCTTCGCAGATCCATTTGAGTGGACTCAGCTCTGACTTCGTGGAGACTCCTTGGCCTGAAGACTCTGGGTTGGGTTTCCCAGAGCTGCAGGAACTGCAGCAGCAGGATCATCGTGGACTGCACGGGCCAGATGGAGATAAAAGACAACAGCAATTTAGCTGGGATGACTACAGTGCAGCTGACCAGTCTTTCAGTAGAGACAATGAGAATGCACAGCGCTTTCGTGATCCGGTAGAGGACTATGTGAGGAAAGAATATCCAAAACAGTCCCCGCCTACTTTTCCGCCCCCTCTTCCATCGCCTGGTGCCACTCCCACGCCAACTCAAAAAACACCAGAGCCCCAAACTTCTGGATATAAGTTACCTGAAAGACTGAACGCCCCCCAAAATGTTGAAGGAATCAACTCGCCTACCCCCGCCAACCAAGCAGTCAAGGCCTATTTTCCTCAAAAAAGGCCTGAGGCACAAGGAGCTGTGACGCCCACGTTCGAGACGAGGCCAGTGGTGACAGACCATTACTCTGGAATACCCACATTGGCCAATGTTATCAAGAAGACTAAAGAAGAGACGCCCAGATTAGTTGTGCCAACCGCTGCACCTACTATTGTGACAGAGAAAGGGAGTCTGAACACGTACGAGTACATTGAAGGCGAGAAGCCCAAGGGAATCAACAGCACCAGCAGCAGCACCAAGTTCATCCCACCCAAAGTACAGGAGAAAGGGTTCAGGCCTTTGTTAAGCAAGAGTGAGCAAGTCTTCTTGGACGGCCTTGATGGCAGCCTTTCAGCTCCTCCTGCACCCACTGAAGCAACGCTTCAAAGCAAGTCTCCATTAGTTACAGGCAAGAAAATTCCCCCTGGCAAACAGAGGACTTCTCAAGCCCACTACAATAAGCAGAAGAAGTTCAGCCCTAGCTCTCCTTACAATAAAGGTCTTCCAGGGAAGTCATCTGCAGCCTTCAAGAAAGGCCAGAGGTTTCCTTTCAAAGCTGCAGACTCACCAGCGAAAGGTTCGAGCAGTTCAAGGGTGGAAAACGCTCCAAAGCGTCCACCAGCGTCAAAGTCGGGATCACGGCGCTTTCGTAATAACCAATCTCTCTTGAATCAGTCGATTCCTCCACGAAGAAGAGGTGGTGGCAAAGGCCGGGGTCTCTCACGCAAGAACCTGGCGCTGGCGGCCTGGAAGAGGGCGGACAAACGTCGGGCCAACGCCTTCCACAGGGCCACCAAGTTCTTGCTGGAGAAGCAGGACGTGTTCGGCTCTGGCGAGGCTCTGAAGAGGCCCACCGCTCGTCAGGCCACGGCCTTTATGTTTCCATACGTGTCGGCTGCGGTCATGCAAGCCTTAACTGCATGAGAGTCTCGTGAGGACCCTGTCAAGAGTGAAGTGCAATACCATAATAGTATTCTGTTCGTGAGTGTGCAATGAATTTCAGTCTGTAAATGATGCAATGTGCCACTGAAATACTTAATAAACTGTAGTGTTTGACAAGACATCTCAAAACGTACTTAGTCCTACACAGTATGCAGCGTAGAGTTGACGGTGCTGGACTTCCATCTACCAGGGGTGATCAGCCATGATCGCTCAAGAACACTAAAGGTGCTATGTTGTACACCTTGTACTTGACGTCTTTCAACATGGCCAGTGGATTTGACTGATTGCCGAGCTCACCCGTGGAAGAACGTTTTGGCGAATGGCTTGCATTGACCTCTGTACAGCTGACAAAAGATGCAATTCTGATGAAAAGACGATTGTCCTGCAAGGTCATCCTCCTGCTCTCCAATTGAAAAAAGCAGTCGCACGGACCAATGTCTGGAGAGGCAGAGGGATGCTGAAACGAAGCGTTCAAGAGCATGTCCAGCTTTGTTGATAGCGACTTGATCCATCTCAAAAGTTTATCAGGGGTAGCAAAAAGTGTGACACAGGAATTGCAATTTCACGGTCGACTGCTATTTGGCCCCCCAAGAAGTTTATAAAATATTAACCATTCGTATGTATCTCTTTGCTGGGAAATGCTCCTTGACCTCCTTCAGGTTGTTCCTGACTGTTGATGGCATTGAGACATAATCACTACAAAAAGTGATAATAAAAGTATTAAAATGTACAGTTGCCTCAAGGTCGCAATTTCAGGGTTATGCGTACAAATGCATAATTTCGAGGGTGCCTCAATAATTTCGGACTCAACAGTGCCGTACGCACTTTTCTGGGCCTCTAAAGCCAGGCATTGCTTGTCAAGATCACAAATAAGATCGATATGTTGCATAAGATAAGATATACCAATAAGATCGGAAGTAGATATTCGTTCTCCTCAGAAGAAAGTTGGCGCTGCGAGTATCTACTACACACTGTACGTGCGTACGAACCAGCCACAGGTACGGAGCGGAGCAGACGAACAGGAGATTGGACATTTTCCCGCAGAACTGACGCGCAAACTTGCCATCAAGTGGACAAGGTGGGTCGGGCAGGTGACCGATTGTAAAGACGGACAGAGAGAGACAGAAGCAACCCTAGCGAGATCGCGGCTGTTTAGGCAGCAGAGAGTGTGGCTTCAACGGTCGAATCCATAGCAATTGATCGTTTGAACATCTTGGAAAAAGAGCGTTCGCGCGTGAACCTCTGTTAACGGAGCGATTTCTCGTTCGCTTCGCTTGGACGACGAGGATGAAGATGTTTGCCCTGACTCATGTCCTTTCACGAAGACACACAAGTACAACCTGTTGAGGGTTGATGTCGGTACGTGCACACACGTCACAGATGGTTGACACCGTACTGGACTTGTACCCCTGATACCGCCCTGTACTCGTACAGTTGACCTTCGAGTTGAGAATAGTCCTCGAAATAAGACTGATGACAAATGCTGACAAAAATTGTCCGCTAGAAAATGACTCAATGTAAGAATATCAAGCTGGTGCGACTGCTCTGAAATGAGGACAGCAAATGTGTGCCTGTGGCTGTAAAATGGATGCTTTCCTCCACAAGTGTAAGTAGAAGGATGCTCAGGCATATGAGGCAACAACAACGCAGGAATGCCGCAGTGATATGCACGAGTATGAAGTATCTTTTCACAAGAATGAAAATTTTCACCGAGCAAGGGACGGCAGGCAAAAATAACTGACCTTTCTTTCCTCATAAACGAATGGGCAGGACAGCATTTTCGGTATTAGAACAATTACGCAGCTAACGGAGGCTCTCCTTATTTCGAAGGTCGACTGCTCTGTATCTAAGCAGCACTGTACATACGCTTGCCATGCTGAACAACGGCAGAGAGATTTTCTTCCACTCCGATCACGCGACCGTCTCCTCCAACATCTCCCAGACGGACGACAGTGTTTTACCATGAATCGTCATGGGAAGACCCTTAACAAGAACTCTCTGCTGACTGTGCCCTCCTCCACGTCGCTGGCACCACCCTTCCTGCCCTTCTTACCCGCTTTTCGCAACAACACTCACCTATTTCCCCTCGGTCGTCCCAGGACCCTCACCAGGCCAAGGCTGAACCCCAAGAAGAGGAGGCAGCCAACGCCGCCACCCAAGCTTCCTGCTCTCCCACAGGAGCAGCCCAGACACCCTGCCTTTCCAAGCAGTCACAAGAGGTTGGACCCCATTATCCCCACGTCTGCCGCAGGCAACGTGAACAACAAGAACAGTAAGGAGAACCAAAATGAAGGTGACAAAGAGGGGACTGAGGATGGGGAAGCTGAGAGTCTTGGGAGGCAAGGAGAGGGTAGCTTTGTGGGGAAAGACGGTCAGGAAGTTGACAGCGTGGAGAGACTTCCTCCTGTGCAGGAGGCCAATACTCCTAGTACAGGTTTGGGTGCGGCTCTTTGGGTACATCGTTTTCTGTACCGATCAAAAATAAGGTCAGCCCATGGGAGACAGCGGGAGGAGGAAGAGAAGAGCGGGGCAGAAGAGGTCAAGACAGAGTCTGAGGAGGAAAAGGTTCGTGGTGCAGCTCCAGTGTCTCGACCAGCAGCCTGGAGTGAGCTACGATCCAGGTTGGTCAGGGCCAAGATCACTGACGCGCTCACAAACACGAGGTTTGACGTGGCAGGCAAAACGTACACGGCCCTCAGGACGTTGGGGGAGGGTGGATACTCAAAGGTGAGTGGGTTGAGAGGACCTCAAGCTTGCGAAGGACGACATGTGCGCGGCACAAGTTCACAAACACCCAGTGCTGTGCTGTACATGCAGGGATGCTTGTTAAAATCGAACAGTTCCAATACTTTTGTGCCATCTTCCAGAGCCGTAAACAACTGGTAGACATGTACGCGTCATCGAAATTCGACTTTCTTGCCCTTAGCCGAGTGGCTGAGCGACCACGCCGTCTCGTCGGCGTGATATACGTATTTGACTCATATTAACATAGTACAGAGAGGAAGTCAAATGGTTTTATAAAATATGTGTTTTGTGTGTTTTCCGTTTCCTTCTCTTAACTTACAGTGGGTGGCAACACGTGATCTTGCCCCTTCGGCAAGTTCCTCCACTTGAACAGTTGGAATGCATTTTGGTGGACATTTTTACAGCTACTTGAAACTGCAAAAAATACACTTTAGGAGCAGAGTTTAGAATATCCAAGCAATGCATTGACCTAAGACTAAGCTTACATCACTAGGGTCCTTAAAAGACGGCATCTCATCGCTAGCATAAACTAATTTGTAAGACATTGTAGAAGTTGTCAGCGTAACTGTATTCGTAGACTATGATGCAGTCACGGTCTTGATATTGAAAAAGCATTCAGACCTCCAAATATATAGACACAGTCAAAGTGGAACTTTTCTCTTAACTTTTGAACATTTCAATAACATCATAACAGTTCAACATTTCCTGCTTCAAATAGCAAGAGCAGCTCTTTCCCGCCTCAAGAACAAAACAAAACCGTGGTGACAGCTGATGTGACCATGAACTTGTTGCAAAAGTTGCCTAGTACAGAGTGAAGCTGTAAGTGCACACCTAAACAGCGCTCAGCTCTGGCGCCAGCGCCCCCAGGGCAGGAATTTTATGAAATCTTTTAGGTTCTTTGTGAAAACTTTAGGTTAGGAGAAGGAAACCAGGGCCTGTTTTACCAGTGAAAATATTTGACAAGGGCTTGTTGTTACAGTCACATGCGTCAAATAAATCATGTCATTCAGGGTTTAAAATTTTTGTTATAGCCTACTGTTCGGTGTAGACGTTAACTTGTATGATAACCACAAGAGCCTTAAGAAACTAGCAAAGTATTGAATGAAAGGGTCTAAAGTTTAGGTTGGCCTTGTACTTGGCTATAAGATATCGAATATCGAATCAAAATGAGCAGACCCATTGCAAGGCGCCACGCCCAAAGTGCCGGACCCGAAAGACTCTTGTGCTAAGAAGACTGCGCCTCAGACTTTTTCTGCCCTAGTAGCCCCATCCATGGACCTCCCATTACTGGCAGGCAGCCTCCAAGCGCCAAGCGTTCGTACATGGTGCGGGTGCATTGGCGCAGTCTAAATTTAGGACGACCTTTCTTTTGGCATGCGCGTGCCATGGTGCGTTGAGTGCAGGTGCTCTGAGAGATGTACACGCTTAACATAGAAGAAGTGACCTTCTAAAGTCTAAAAACTTTTTCAGTTGTGGCGTAACTTTTAACAAGTGATCGCTTGATTGAATACGAACTTGATGCACATTGGTGCCTGTGTACATCATGACCACTGCTAAATTTGCCACACATCTGCCCAGGTCTACGAAGTGTTCGACAGTGACAAGAGCCTCTATGCGCTAAAGGTGGTGAATCTGTCGGACGTTTCTGACAATCTCCGAGCAGACCTTGTGCGAGAAATCGATCTACTGCTCGAATTTCAATCCTCCCTGCACGTCATCCAGTTGATCGAGCATGAGCACGTCATCAGAGAGAACGGGGACAAGAGCGAGGACATGTTGTACATGCTGATGGAGCGCGGAGAGTGCGACCTGAATCACTTGATCAACCTCAGCTCCATGACACCGGCGAGGTTGCGCTTCTATTGGGAGCAGGTACGTAAAATTGGTGGTTGGGGGAGGGGGAGGTTGCACACCTTCCAGTGTTGAATACACAGTGATTGAGCAGTTCAGTTACTTTGCCAGAGATGATTTTATAGAGATTGATTTCACTTAACAGCTCAAAAAACTGCACTACAGCGTGGATGTACAGGTAGCATTTAGAAGCTGAGGCAACCTCGCAGTTTGGCCCTCAATGACGGGTCATTGAGCTTTTGTGCGTCATCCTTTTGCAGTGGTAGTGGCCAACGATGCTTTTGTGTCATTGACACTGAACTTTATACGTAGTCATTTGGGCAGTTTGGGCTTTCTTGGCCTTCCTAAACTCGTTGCATTGCTTTAAATACTACTAATTTAATATTCAGATGCTGGAGTCGGTCCAGACACTTCACCACTCTGGGGTCATCCACTGTGACTTGAAGCCGGCCAACTTTGTCTTGACATGCGGAAGACTCAAGGTCATCGATCTCGGGCTAGCCACACGCATGGTGCCGGGGAGTGGCCGTGCACGAAGGACATTTGCAAGGGGAACCAGGGACTACATGAGTCCGGAGTCCATGGCCTTCTACATTATTGAGGACGGTGCAATCAACATTGAAGCAATGGCAGCCAAGGATGACCAGGAGACCGAGGTGACTGCAAAGTCTGATGTCTGGGCCCTTGGTGTCATCTTATACCAGCTAGCCTATGGGGGTGTCTCGCCCTACTCATACGTCCCTGGGGGCAGGCTGGGCAAGCTGAAGGCCCTGGTGACGATGGACCTTCCAGTGGACTTGGAGCCACTGGAAGACAAATATTTGTTCGACACACTGAAACGGTGCTTGGAGAAGGATCCTGCAAAGCGTGCGGGGATTCAAGAGCTGCTGTGCCATCCGTTCCTCAGACCTCCAAGTGAAGAGGCCATGGACACGTGATGACATAATCCAGAGCATCTAGACAAGTGTAGTGGTCATTGAGGAACACTTTTGACGCTATTACACACTGGTGTAACACATATCCATGCTTATTCAGTCCTCGCTGCGGTCTGAAGACTGCAAGCCCGTCTGCAAGCTTTTTTTCTATTATATCAACTACGATAAGTACCTTGCATGTCTTATTCGTCGCATCGATCAGAGGCAAATTCGTTCATTGGTGAGCACCATGGAGACAATGCTTTTGTTAGGACTTATTCGAGGAACAGAGCTAAAAGTCAGCACACGCAAGGAGATACAATCTCTTTCTGTCTAAAGCACGAGGCTCGTATGTACTTGTGCAGATTTTTGCGGCTGTGCGAGACTGATTCCGGCTGGTTGGTGGCTTATGCCCAGTGCTCTGTGTATGTGTGGTTGGGTTAGGTTAGGTTCGTCTGTGTGTGCGTCTGCCCGCGGCTAATTTTTAGCTTTGGCGCCGCCGACAGACAGACCAACAGACAGACGAACAGACAGACGAACAGACAGACGAACAGACAGACGAACAGACAGACTCATGCTCAGCGCTTTGTATTTTTTCCTACCCAACAAAGCGGAGAGGACCTCAGCAGCACGAGTCTCATCTAATACCGCCGTGTGTACGTGCGTCTGAGTGTGTGTGCGGCCGATTTCCAGCATACTTGCTTTTGCGCAGCCAATTTTCAACTTGACCATCTTTAGCGCGGCTGCTTCCTAGCTTTTGCGGAGCTGATTGACGATTCCTGGCTTTCATGCTGCCGATTTGAGCACTGAGCGCGTGTGTGCGTTGAGTCCGTGAGGGTTTTATCTACGTCGGTCAGACACACACACACACACACACACACACACACATAGTGGTTTATATTTTTTCCTGCCCAACGAAGTGGCAGCGCTTACGCGCTAGTACCGATTTATGTGGAGAGACATGCAGCATGTGCTCGTAGTTCTATGGGCAGAGATCCAAAAGTACTGCTTGTTTCGACAATTTTAAAGGTTTCAAGGTGGCCCAAGAATTACCCCTGGAATAAGGGCAAGAGGGAAAGATTCTCCGGCGTCGTAGCAATGAAGACAATGATGTCGGAAATGGACGAGCAGAAATTTGGTAGTCCTGTTGAATTGACGACCAAACTCAGCGATCTCATTCAGGCTCTTCCTCGAAGGCATCAGAGAATGTAATGAATAAATAAATTCATTGACAACCTGCGTTGAGTCATTGAGATCAATGGAGCTCACAATAAAGCACGGCAATGAAAAACAGAAAGAAAAGTTAGGGGAGTTCTGCACATCTGAAAAGCTATATGAAACTGGCAGAAACCAGAAATCCCAGGAATCCCTGCTCACTAGGCCATTTCCAGGACACTTGAGGACGAAATGACGGCCGAAATTTAAAACATAAGGCGTGTCCGTATGTATGTTAGCTACTGCATATAAGTTGCATTGAAGACTTTCCACTACTGTAGCTTGAGAGACGCACGTCCCGGCACACAGCAACTGAACTCGTAGGCGCACACCGAGACAGTATGGAAATGATACGTGGATACGCACGTATATGTGGCGTTTGTCTTTGTTTGGGTGACAGATGCGTAATCTTCGCACCCTCCAGGGGAGGAAGAGAGCAAACTGCTTCCTCCTTCATCCCCCCTGTCTACTTTCTTTCACCCCCACTTCTTGTTGCGCCGAGCGCACGCCCATATTTGGCGCGACGCCAAGAATTACGCCAGGTAGGGGAAGCTGCCAAGGGAGGCACGTGTGTCAAAAGGCAATCAGTTGCTAAAAAAGACAAAAGTGATGCCTTCGCGCAAGAACAACGCAAGCAATATCATACTGAGGTCTCCTTTGCCAAGCTATGATGCCAATAACGGTGAGAAGGGTTGCAATATCTGCGGCTTCTGCAACATCTGCGTCTGTCTGAGGTGGGGATTCCTCTCGTCTCCAACAGGAATTCTCAAGGCTATAGAATTGGTAAGTAAAAGGCAGGATCATAGGAGTGATTTCTATGCGGTGCGTGGAGATGCGTCAAAGAGGGTGAACTAACCTTTTTCTTTCAAAGGTGGCTTCTCTTCTCTGCCAGCTACTTTGCTACGGCTTTGGAGTGAAGTACTCGACCGAGTTGGGCATCGCATTCTGTGTCATCATATCCGCCTCTGGGGCGTCTTGCGTCACTGCATTCATTCTTCTCCTCACTTACCTCAGCTCAGAAAAGTCTTTTTATCGAGTCAGACCATCAACATTCGTAAGCCGTCTCCATGATGCAATTTATCCATCTATAGACACACAATGATGTGGCAACTTTTCTCTCCTTTTCAGGAAGCTCTTTTGGGCCTATTGCTCTGCTTCATGTTCCTGGCCTCGTCCAGTTCCCTGGTGTACCAAGTTCACAAGAACCTGTTCTACTACTACAACACCATCCCAGGCTTTCATGCATATCCCGCCATGACCATAACCTATGTAAGTGTTGTCAACGATGCAGGAAAGCCCGACCTCACCTCACCACACCTACATTTTCCAGATCGTCGGATTCGTTATTGGAATCGTTCACGGAGTTGACAGCCTGCTGGCTTTCCGAGCAATGAGGAGTGTTAAATAAAGTATTGCCCTCGACATCAGCAGTTTGACTTGTCTCATATACTGCGCACCTCCTGCTCGCAATTACTTGGTGTAGTTGGTGCGCCAGCTTCTCTCATTTAAAATGCTGCTTGCTCAATCATATACCCTGAACCCTTTTTGCTTGATTCTGTCTCAGTGAACAGGCGACATGACTCAGATGTCTGGCTCTTTTTCTCGTGCTGTCGCCGTTGAGAATCGCGTCGCTTTTTTAGCATCGCCCATTCTCTTCTCCCTTTCCAGAATCGATCGATGCAGCACGCGTGTGCTCTCTCTCTCCCTCTCTGCCTGCGTGAGGCTTCGATCGTGCGTCTCTGTGTGCTGCATAATAAGCACAACTCCTGGTGCTTCCACTACGATCCTTCCCAGAGGACTACGGAGGAGGGGGTGAATGAGCCAGACGTTCACGCACGCCTGCACAGATGGGCGGATGGTCGATCAAGCTACACACAAGACGAGAATGAGAGAGAGAAGCTTGGAAAGCAGCAAAGCAACTAAGCTCGTCTAGTATCGACCCGTCGATGGCGACGCTGTCGACATCGCCCCTGCTGCTGTTGTTACGTTTTTCTTCTTTCCGAAAGCAGTCAATGCTGAGTAAAGTGGGAAGCCCTCGGGGGGAGGGGGGGTCGCATGGCATTTAGCAAGTTTAACGGTCGATGCCTGCGCTGGAGAAGACCTGAATGGCCGATGCATTCATTGTCGCGGGGATCGATTAGGCAGGAATGACAAAGCAGGCAGCAAAGCAAGCACTTGTTCCCTTGCACCTGCCTCGTGGAGTGGTTGTGAGCACACATTTCATGCACGTGCCTGTAATGGAGAATGGCACAAACGTGAAAAACAAGAAGGGTACAAAGAAGCTCCTGACGCGCGAAAACAGGAAAGAGAAGCATGATTAAGGATAGCTTCGCTTTCGCTCCCTTTGCCCCATCCTATTTCCATGCTTTCCATCCCCCCCTTCCTCCATCGCCCATGTGTTCAGCCATGAGTCATCGGCCTCCCGAACACATCGCCAAATCCACCTTGCACGAGTCTAAGTACGTCGTCTGTGCTGCATGTCGTACCGTAGGAGTTCACCATGAACCATGTCGACTGCATGATGTGGAGGACGAGGAACGTCATTGCGCGTCGTGACTGCGCCCCTCGCTGTCTGAGGATGCCGCGTGAATGCTGATGTGGACCAAAGTCAGTCTCGTTATATTGCTTCAAGTGACTTTTTTTCCCGCACATACTGCATGCATGGTAGGTACGTTAGTTGTCGGATAAGCCAGGGAAGAGTGGGGGGGGGAGGAAGTGAAAGCAGCATCAGAAAGCTTCATGCCAAGAGGCGCTTTGGTAGAGAAGAGATGAAGGGGTCGATACTGCACAATGGAGTTCGCATTAGTCCTGCAACCAAGTGTGCGGACTATACGGACGTCCTGCCACTTTCGTCCTATGTGCACGACTCTCCAACGATTGTTGACACAGTGTGGAGACCCGCGGTTTGAATGTTCAAGTCCGGCGAATCCTGCGCTCCACCATTTCTGCCTTCAGGGTGAGTAATCAACAGGTGAGTGAGCAAAGGGGAAATCCCCACATTAGGGAAAACCGCGGCTCTCCGGGAAAAGGAAACGCCATCTTTGGAGCTGCGGTTGAGCAACTTGCGCCAAAGCATCATCCCGTAAGGCACAGACAGCGTTGTCCAACCCCCAAATGCTACACACGTACGTGCAGAACGTGATGGAAGGACACTTTTTGTTTGCCGCACTATTCCACCGTCGCCTCAGTCGCCGTCGCCGGTGCCGTCGCCACCGCAGCCGTCGCAGCCGTCGCCGTGACTGCAGCTACCCCTGCTGCTGCTGGCACTTCGCTTTCTCTTGTTCCTACCCCTCTTTTATCCTGCTGCTGCCACCTCCACTGGCTTCAAGCAACGTTTGTTCTTCTCCACGACAGAAACGCGCGTGCACGCGCTCACCACCACCAACCCCCCGATTTCTAGACAAGGGAATGAAGGCGAGGACGGACGCCGCTTTATACGCGCTATACAAGGAACAGTCGTTCTTAGATTCATGGTTGCAGACATTGGTGTTCAGTTGACAAGAGCGCTTTGGTCCTCCCTGCTCTGGCAGACCTCTAACTGACGTGTGACCGGCTGCAAGACTAGAAATAGCGTAGCACTGAGCGTGCTCATGCTCATACGACCCAGGTCCATCGTTGTGTCTGTCCGTCTGTTCGTGGGTAACGCAGCTAACGTGCTTGCAAAAGCCGTGCGATCGCGCACCCTCGCCGCTGCTCGCCATTAGTGGCACCCTGCAGCAGTAGCAGCATTCACCCTTCTCTGGTCGGTCGGTCGGTCCGTCCGTCCGTCTCTCACCCTCCGTCCAACCCCCTCCCTCCCCTGTGCGTGTGCTTGCGCCCCCTTTTTGGGTTTCGCTCATCCAAGCCTGTCACTTGGCCCAGCGACACCACAAGAGCAGGAACCTCGCGGCAACACTGGAGGACACATCGCTGGCTGGCGTCAACGTCAAGGTAATGGAGACCCATTAATACTAATTGCGTTTGTATGCGTCACGTAGCAGACTGGGAGTGTTTTGTGCGGTCAACCAGAGCTGCAGGGGAAAGGATTGCGTAGGTGCGTAAGAGCATCTGCAGTCGTGGCAGTCATCTTGGGTGTGGATTGCTCGTTTACAGCAGTGAGTGAGTGAGTGAGTGAGTGAGTGAGTGAGTGAGTGAGTGAGTGAGTGAGTGAGTAAGTGGCAAACAGAGCAAATACGCAGCAGTAGCAGAGTTTGGATTTGTATACGTGTGGAAGTACTTCTTAAATGTGTGCAGCACGTGAAGCAGCTGTGACCGAACGTGAAACCTGATGACATGAGCTGAGATTCAAAGAAAGGCCTTTGTCACGAAGTTCAACTCCGCCGCCACCCTCCCTGGTTGGGATGTCTGTCATTGTGTGTACGTATGGGGAACATCATGGGGTGAGATACCGCGTGCATGAGGATCTGCCACCCTTGTGTGTGCACAAGTGCGGTGGAACTGTAATGTTTTTTTCTTCATTGTCGTCATATCGATCGCTTTCTCCTTCTCCTCCCCTCTCTCTCCCTCAAAGCCATACAACGGTCGTGCTTGTGTGGAATTCTTGCTTGCTTGGTTGATGCTGCGTAGTACTACAATGGTCGATGCTTTCCCCTATGTACGCTACGTATACCAAGCCTGTCTACTACTTCTATGTGTGCTCTTTAAACCTCGCCCTCATGGGGAGAAAGAGCAGGGAATGGTTGGATCGATAAGATTCCTCCTTGCTTCGACACAAAAGCGTGCACGGTCGATATTAGGCGCACAGCTTTGCTGGCTACGTTGTAGTGCCACGGCCAAATAAAATTCTGCAGCTTCAATACTTTATACTGTATACAAAGGAGGAATGATGAACAATCCTTCCCAAAGCGCAAAAATGCTTCTTGTCCCCTTTTCTTTGACCATTTTGAGTACCCAAAACTGCTGCTGCTTATCATCTTACAGGTCAAAACTGACCTGACCAGTAGTGTGCACCCAGTGGGGTCGCATAGCTTAGAGGAGTAGGAGTAGGTGGAGCAGGAGTAGTAGTAGGAGGAGAGGGAGGACGAGGACGAGGAGGAGAAGGAAGAAGAAGAAGAAGAGACGGCGCAAAACTAGGGCAATCTCTTTTCTATTCACGCGCAGCAGCCACCACAGGTCAGATAGAAGCCACCACCAGGCTGACCGGCGCTCTCAAACCGACGCCCCCGCCACGCTATTTGCCCACTGTCCTTAGCCTGTGCCGGGTACTGTAAACTTAGTATATAGCCCTGCCCCAGTAGCTTGTGGGAGAGAAAGAAAGCGTTGTGAGAGGACAGGAAGAAGAGGAGGGAGGTCAGTTCTAGAAGGAGGTCTAGTTTTCTGACCGTGGCGGCAAGTTTTGTCCTGGGACTTGAAGTAGCACCAAAGTGCCAAGGAATGCTGCTAAGAAGGAGCAACCGTGGCTAATAGCGCAGATGTCAGCCAGATGATAATGATAACAAGGAGGCGGCGACAGGAAATGCAAATATTGAGAAAATAGTCAGTGCGCATGTGATGTTGGGACTGAGTTGGCAAAATGAAGAACACATTTGATCCAAGATGCGCATTCCGCGGCAAAACAGTTCAATTTTCAAACGTGTTCATTGTCCCATAGTGACATCGAGCACGGTAGTTTGAATAGTGTCTGCACTAGGACAGTACTACAAGTACTTCACTACAAATTGAAGAAGTACAGTAGGGTAAATATCCTTGAAGTAGTACAAATACGAGTGGTACAAGTAATAGAAGTGGTACAAATACGAGTGGTACAAGTAATAGAAGTGGTACAAATACGAGTGGTACAAGTAATAGAAGTGGTACAAATACGA
>JAAUXU010146030.1_pt1 | contig 40560 bp, 28 predicted proteins | sample 7278151 | NCBI WGS metagenome assembly JAAUXU01 (sample SAMN14350113, study PRJNA611818) | marine sediment metagenome | isolation source: surface marine sediment (1.8m) | place: French Polynesia: Moorea | collected 2018-08
AACACCACTCATGTTGTCCTTGAACAGTGAGTTCCTAATCCAATCAGAATCCTTGAGTCAGCACATTTCGTCCATATCTGTTGGACGTTTGTTTTTTCTTCTCCAGTCACTGGGGAGGCGAGTGAAGACACCGAAACTGGCTGTTTTGTCTCGCCCGGGCTTGAACAGGCTGCAGAACTTGGGGATGCTGTCCATTCTCCCCCGAATACACTGTTATGCAAGTTTCCATGCCATCGTAGAAAGAGTGCTGATCAGTGTATGACCGCTAGACTTAACATAGTACGCGCCAGTGCTTACTAAGGATTCTGTGTCAGAGTCTTCGATCCCCTCTCTCCCCTTTAGAGAGCCATGACAGTAAGACTTTGATTTCGTCGGCTCTGACTTGAAGAAGAATTTAGTCACCATTTGATTCACAAGGTTTACAAGGTGACGAAATTTTGTCACCTCCGAGGGATTCACATTTCAGAGGGTACAAAACAAGTTGAAAATCAGTGCAACAACAGCAGAACATTTTTTCTTGCAAATGTATGTGAATGAGCAAAATCAACGGCAGAAACGTCGAGAGCCCCCCCAAAGAGAAGAGCAGAAAACTCTCCCTTAGGCAGACACAGCAAAGATTATTGAAGAGTCCCGACAGTCTGGATTCGTCGAAGCTGCACAACAATCCAGAGTGTCGGCTGGCAACGGGATCGAGAGCAAGAAGGGCTTCCCGCAGAACTGTGACAACATTGGCTCGCTTGGAGGAGCCCCGTGCTGATAAGAAACTGATTAAATCGGAGTTCCACTGTGCAACGTAAGCAAGAAGTCTATGCAAAGCATCTTTAACAATATCTGTTGGACGCACAATTTGCCTAGCCCGGCCATAAGCCTTTTTATAGGAGTCGTGAAAAACGTACGTTACTTTCAGAAAGTATAAATCCCTGACCTGAAAGTAGGCAGAAATCTTTGCTATGTGGGGAAAGTCACTGCCACTGACCACCTGCAGTATACTCGTAAAGTCCAGAACGACTCGTAGCATAAGCGGCTTCCCCTAGATTTTCTTTAACAAGTTTAGGCACTGCATGATGGAGGCTTGGCCGAACTTTTCAGAAGGTCTCGGTGGAAATGATAGATAGAAAGCAAAAAAAAAAATGAGAAAAAAGTCACCTCTTCTTTCTCTTCTGCTTTGAAGGCGCACCACTTGGTCTCCGTCTTCCTGCCGGAGGACTCGTCGCTGCAGTCGAACTCGATCTTGGCGGAGTCGTTGTGAGGAAAGTAGAGGACGTTGAGCAGCCGACCGCCGTTCACCGTCGAGGGATCGTGCACCGACGACTTCCAAGCCGACAGATTGCACTCTCCGTCGTACAGCCAGCTGGGCACTGTCAACAAGGAGAAAAAAATAAAACCCATACAGTAGACATTCAGTTTTTGTAACTAAAAAAATATAGTATTGGTCCCCTGTGTAAGGAGGCGACTATCAATTTTTGCCACTGACTCTCCATTTTTGCCAGATTACCTAAGCTGACCGACCGTTTGCGAAAATCGAATATGTACTGTAAAGGGAGGCTTCGCCGGCAACCTATTAATCTGTCAAAGCAACAATAACGGACCCTCGACCAATGACGCGACGATCTGCCGATAACAAAGGAAAGGTCATACGAGAGAGTCACGACCTGACGCACCAACTTGACCAGGTCTTCATTACGGAGAAGAGGCCACAGTTCCGAAAAAGCCAGTGCTGGGGGGAAAAAGGCCTGGAGAGGAGTGGCATCGTCATGGAGGAGGCCCTTTTTTCCCCCTACTTCTTATGACGATGGCATGAAAATTGTAGCTCGTTCTCGAGCTGTAGACACTACTACTGCTTCCAGCTCAGCGATCCCCGCTAGATGGCGTCATGACGGTCGTTATCTTGTCAGGGGGCTTTTGGAGTGACTGAACAATGTAAAGATATGGCCAAAAAATGCAAAAGAGCACTTTCTATTAGCCAGGCATCTTTGATTTACCTCTAACTAGAGAGAAATGTTCAAAAGCAGTCACTAACTTATGATTTGTCATATTTCTCCAGCTTAGGAAGTCAAGATGATTCTTCACTTGGGCCCTGACCTGACTGGGCCCAACCTCACTGGACCAACGATATTTTATTTGCTAATCGAGTGTCAACCCTGATTAGCGTTGCGATGCTGGTCCTGCATAACACGCTCAAGGCACCAATTCTGGTATCAATATGTACCCCCTCTCCTTTTTAAACATGCCACTCGCTCACGTAGGACTATTATTGTGCCTGCTGGTGCGTTGGTTGCCAGGCCTAGTCTTTTGTTGCTGTCATTCCTCATCTTCTGCTCGAACGCTTCTTTTGCATCGCATTATGCGCGAATTCAGGATATTTTCTTGTCGCTTTCTCTCTATCTCTCTTTGTGTGTGTGCCAGCGAAACAATTTGACATTCTAGGAGAGCTCTAACCAATAAGTGAGTCTAATGGAAAATCCACGCATGCTGTAGCAGCAGCAACCACCCTGTGTTTGTTTACTTGCCAAAGGTGTATGATGCATGTACGTGAGTACATAAGAGGCTGCATAAAGTTTAGCAGAGCGTTGGAGAGGCCATTTCCTCGTCGCGGTTAAAGCTCACATTTGTTTTTGCTGGGAGCAGATTTAAAATGACGCAAACGTCACCATTAAAGTGACTTCTTCTTCCCTAAATTCCTTGGCTGAGAGAGTGCAGCAATTTAGGAGAGCTGCCAGGAATCTTCTCTTCTCTCCCAAGAAGGTGGGACGAGATTGCAAAAAAAGCCTTCTGTGCGTGCGTGTGTGTGAGCGAGAGAAAGAGGGAAAGATTAAAATGAAAAGGAGTTAGACATTTCACAGGCATTCGAGCTTTGTGTGGCTTCGTCGTAGCCAAGCCTATGCTAACAGCAAGTCGGTTGCAGGCGTGACCTCCACTGATGTAACGCATTCAACTGTGAAAGAGGCCTAAGTTGAGGCCGCATCGAGGCCTGACCCCAGGCTGAAGGAGGCCACGTCCTAAATTGCTACTTCTTTAAGAAATACACACAGGGGCGATCTTATCTAGCACAACACATCCAACGTACCGTGTAACTCTTGCGTGAGCAACATATAAGAAACACTGAGACTGGCGGTCTAATATAAGCAACAATATGAGCCAAAAGTTCCTTTGCAAGCGTTGGAAGATGCCTAATCGAGGTCGAAATCGCCATTAAGACTTAGATCTACATGTTTGAGACACGTCCCAAGAGTGCGAGATGTAGTCAGGACTGAGGTCTCACTTGTCATTTCTCTCCTCATCACCGAAACAGTACTACAAACAAATGAAGTCTTGCAAAGAGCGAAAGCAGAGCTTCGCCAGAGAGATCCGTACAGTGACGCACCTGGTAGCTGACAAACGAATGCTGCGCGATCTCTTCCGTTACAGTATCTGGTCCGCCAGTGATATCCAGCACTGGTATCCACAGAAACACACATGCCAAGCTCTGGATACTCTTCTTCCTCCTCCTCCAGCCAGAGATCTCCGGGCCCGTTGCTTCTCGGACGGAACAAGACCAGGGGTAGAGATGTCACATCGTCACTGAGAAAGAGAGAGAGAGACAGAGCACATTCAGTTGAGGTCCAATTTCAGTAAGAAATAGAGAATAAACTTTGTCAATGTTCAGTTGACTAAGAAGTCGTAGGTAAAGTTAGTCAAGCTTGACGTGAGGCAAAACTTGGAGAGGCAGATGCCATTGAACTATCACAAGCTTGTCGAAAAAGCAACACTTTTTTGTCACAATGCTGTGAGGATTATTGATTTTTTGTGAGGAAGAAGCCACTTACTCTCCATGTATAATGTATCGCTCATTGTGCTCGAGCTGAGATGAATGCACTCTATCCAGCAGAGTGAATTAAAGCCTTTCAAGCTGAGAGGGGGACCACCTAAAGAAATTATGTGCTATTGAACCAGGCCGCAGCTGTGCAAAAGGAACTGCCATATTGCGAATTTCACTTCTTGCCGTCTATCTGCGAATATCATACCACAGTGGACGGCGGTAGGTGTACAGGGTGACTGGTCGAATCTGTGCTAGGTCAGTTCCAGCTTTTTACCAGACTCCTGGCTCAATTTCATTTACCTCCTACAAACATTGCGGTTTCTTTGGTGTCAATTCTCTTTCATTCTTCGTCCAGTTCATGCTCGAAATGGCACCTTCACTGGAAAGGCAATTTTGCACTCCATTGCAGACACTTTGGCACGATCATCTAATGGTACCTTCATCAACTGACTCAATGATATCAGTGACAGCAGATTTTAGCTCCCCAATGATTCTCCGTCTTTTTTGGAAAGCTTCTTTACATAGCTCCGTAATGAAATGTCAAGGGCCAATGCCCAAATGTCTGAATTGGAGTGCAAAACTGCCTTCCCAATAAAGGTGCCATTTCGAGCATGAACTGGAAGAGGAATGAAAGAGAGTTGACACCAAAGAAACCTCAATGTTTGCAGATGCTAAAAGATTAACGAAATCTAGTAGTTAAGACAGCCGGGCTGACATAGGACAGAAGTCCAGTTAGCACCAAAAGAAGCCGCTCAAGGTATGCAGATGGTCATGTGAGAAGGTGAGTGAAATTGAGTCAGGAATCTAGTGCCAAGTTGGCGCCGAAATTGGACGGAACTAAATAATCGCGCTATAGGAAGCATCACTTTGGAAGAGAGCAACAGTCACTACAGTAGTCTCTGGTTACGGCAGTCTCGTCAGGACCCCAAGGTTTTGATGGCTTTAACAGAAATGTTCGCATAACCAGTATGAGTAAAAGCCTTACTCTTGAGATAAGAGCCTTAGAACAGGCTCGTACTACCATGGAACTTCAATAATGTACCCGGAGAGTGAATGGTGGGTGCATTCCTCTCAGTTAAGACGGTAGAATATAAGCAAAATGATACCTTTGTGCATAGACTCTCCAACTTAATTTTCTGTAACTCTTGATTTGTCAATCCTGTAATGTTTAAATTCCAACGTAATTTATATTTTCCACAGGTAACTTGACGACGACAAGCAGAGTTTGATGACTTTAACTGATAAAAATGCCTCCATTTTTTAACGGAAAAAAAGCAGAACAGGAAAAAGTGATGACTGTCTCCAGATTATGACCATAAACGGAAACTATGGTACTGAGAACCCCCCCTGACGAATTGGTGCAGCAAACCACTCCCCACAATCAAGGGTAATAATCATGGAGGCGCTACCCAATTGATGAGGTACTGCGTTGAGTTGCCGGGGAGTTCGGGCCAGCAAAATGACAAGTTTTTTACAAACAGCGTGTCTTGAAGGTTTTGATTTTTAATGAACACTACTAGCTGAGGTAATCGATGTTGTCCAGGTTGAAGACCAAATAAAAAAGTAAAAACTGTGGTTGCGCCACGCTAACATCCCTCGGTTGCTGTCCAAGTACTGTCAATTTGCTCTGTGCCCTCCACCATTGTAGTGCCGGGACTAGCACAGCTTGGTCCTACTCTGTCACGCACGTACAAGCAACGTAAAGTTTTCTTTTAGAGGGAGTGAGGTTTTATGATAAGTAGGGCTTATCATTTGGGGGGATTGAAAATTCTGATCCGTCATTTTGCGGGGAAATTGAAACTTCCAAAAAAAGCCCCATTTTTTTAATAAAAAACCCCTCTTTTGCAGCGACTCCAAAACTAGCGACATTTATTCTGCTGGACTGAACTCCCTTGCAGTTCAACTCAGGAAGAGGCATCTAGAATTGACTAAGAAGAACTTTATGATCTGTATCAGTATTAGTTCTCTCTGGCGTGGAAGACGTAGCATTCAGTCGAGCTTGGTTCAGGTCGGTCCGTCCTGACCGAGGCTGCTGTTACTGCAGCCTCAGAGTCAGTCATAAGATCGTGCTGACTGAATCTGCGCAGCCGGATCAAGCGGTTGTGCCAAAAAAAGCGATATTAGCGCTCACTCTCAGTCTTGGAATCGCTCTCCTCGCTGGCAGAAAGCGCAGAACAATGTGAGTCCTAAGAAACGACCCTTAAATTGCAGAAAGAAGTTGTCTTTTGTGGAGTGCCGATGCTGATAACCGTTGGGAGGCCATTGCAGTGTTGCTGATATCATCAGTCACAACGGTGCTACATAGGTAAGACTCCTTTGGTATGGGGGAGGGGGATTTCGATGCCTCATAGAACATCCAGCCATGCTTGTACCCCCCTGGTCCGCTATAGCAAACTCTATGGAAGGCTGTACAATCGGTGAAAGTACAGATGAGAAATCGCCGGTCGTATCGGCTTCACATCCGTTGGTTTCCCCCGCATTTAGCTGGAAAGTTTCCCTATCTTCTACACCAAGAAACTGAGAAACGACGGAAGACAAAGGGAACTTTCCTCAATTCCTGGTCAATGCAATCTCTCCACTTCTCAAATTCCGCACCAACTTGTCCGACCAAACAATGCAATACAGCACACGAGGACTTGTGCGCAAGGTAGGAGTGTGCACGTGACGCACGCACTTTCCAAAGCGACTTTCCATTTTTCATCTCGCGGATACGCTTTCATTCACATTGACATTGTTCTCACCCCTACCAGAACCACTCCTTTTCACAAGAATATCCTGATGGTGGGCATGTGTGTGGGAGTGCAGCTAAGTCTGCACTTAACGTTATTTCTTGCTGCTTTCATGAAGCCTTCATTTTTGTTACAATGTTAAAATTTGGCCGTGGATGGAAAGCACTGCGGCTTTTTTTTTTAGTAAAATTTGCAGCGGTTCCATGATTGTGACCAACTTTGGAAGTACCTTTCATGTTCTATCGTTTGGATAACTTTGGCATGGCAAAACCTGGTCACGCCCAAGGAAGCTTGTTCAGGGGGAAGATATAGCTGTCAATGAAGCTTTCGGTGCCAGGGTCGTTGTCACACTACCATAAATACACACGAAGTGAGGGTTGTGGGGCTTTTTTTGAAAAAAAAAAGCTGTAAATCGTGCTGCCAGAGCCGTTCTGGCGCAGCATGAAAAATTGATGAGTTGGGTACTTTTGTGGTGACAAAGCCTGGCCACATACGAGCAGTCCTCTTCACACTCTGTGATTTAATCACCACAATTTCACACTGCCAGAAATGTTCTCGTACGACATAGACAGTTGGTAGCTTGGGCACTTTGGGCTCAGCCGAACCTGGTCACACTAGTGGGATCTGGTGCGGCCAAGTCTGCTGTTGTCACTTAACGTGATTTAATGGCTATAATTCATGCTGCCAAAGTTGTTCTAGCGTGACAATATTATGTCCTGGATGCAACAGCATCTCTGCAGCTGTCCAAATATCAGTACCGTCAAATGGAGAGTCGACTGTGCAGAGAAATCGCACGTAGCGTGCGAGTTCGCAAAAAACCCGATGAGGCTGCTGCAAAGTGATCTAGTAGAACCCATCAGTTAAAAAAAATCCGACTCCAGTGTCCACGGACCACCGAAAATTGCTTCTGTTCCTCTTCCTCAACATTGCTGCTCTACCAAGATTCGCTTAGTTTCTGCACATTTCTTGGAAAGCTCAGACTTTCATCCAATTAAAGGGGGGAAAAAAGGAAGCAGCGCTTCAGGAGGCATTTGAGTGAGTATGCGTACATTTGATGAAAGAGAACTCTTAAATGCTCTTCCACCAGACCCTTTTATGTTCTTTTTTCTTGCACAGATTTCAACTGATTGAGTATTATATGCTGGGCATTGCTTTCCCCCCCCTTCCTACATCTGAGTAGTGACTTTGAGATTTCCGCTCGGATTAACAATGGAAAAGAAACGTAGAGGAAATGGAGGCAAAGAGACACGAAGAAATGGAAACAGAAGATATGTGCAACTAAGGGGGAAAAAGCATCTTCCCCTTCCTCCCGCAACATTTGTGCTCTTCTCTGTAGCGCCCGAACTTCCCGGCCACCTATTTTTTGGGCCAAAAGTTTGGAAAGTAGAAATCTTTCTCTCTTTCGACCTCAAAGTGAGAAAAGAAGCGGACGCACTGGCCCAGAACTGCCAAAAGAGACGAGGCTTCGCTTGTATCGTATGCAATCGGTCAGCGTTTGGCACAACGAAGGTGCTGGAACATGTGGCGAGGGCGGCGTCAGCCAAGCACAGCTCAGGGCAGCTCAGAGCGTCAGGAACTCGGTCTGGGCTCGAATCGGTTACTTTTAAAAGACTCGAGTCGCTTTTATCAGACTTGAAGCAGTCCTCTTTGATCAGACTTGAGTCGGTTTTGATTAGGCTCGAGTCGGTTTAAGATCAGAATCAAGTGTTTTTTTTTCTTTTTTAATCGGACTTAAATCAGTTTCTCGGATCAGACTCGAGTCAGTTCTTTGATCGGACTCAAGTCCGGATTTGGGCTGGATACAAATTAAAAATCAAGACTCAACGTTTGGTTTTGGCATTTTATACCTGACTCAAAGATCCTCAAAATTTGCCACATGGCAATGACTGAAGAACAAACTTGAAGATGACTACTAAGGGATCTCGGCTGTGAGATGAACACTTGTGAGCAAGATGCTAATTTTGCCAAGGCAACATCAAGTAGACACTGTTAATGAAGCTTATGCTAATGACGACGTCAGTCACACTCTCTGTCATATTCATGACCTCGACTGGGCCTGACTCAGGGTGGATGCTTGACCGGATCCCTCTTTTGTCAACCCCTTGTTTCCGACCCGGAGCAAGATCCGGTTGTCTGTTGTTTTTTTCCCGATCCGACCCCGGCACTCGAGACGCTGTGGAGAGAAAGTTGACAAAAAGTTGCTAGGAAAGAGCTGCTTACACCCAGTGGAATCGCTCGGCCGGCGATGACTGATAGAGGCCTATCCAGACCTCCCCTCTTCGAGCGTCCTCCAGTGAAGCTAGGAAATCTTGAACCGGAGCCTCATTTCCGTTTCCATCTGCAAAGAGAGAGAGAGGACGCTTCAGTTTATGACGGAGCCTTGACTTTTTTATAGCAGGGGCAAAAGACGACGGAGGGATTTGGAATCAAGGGGTGGCCCAGCCGTTCCTCGCAATAAGATGCATATATGCAAACACGCATAATACACGAATCGTAACATGCATAACGCAAGAATGAATGATACCGCACAAGTGCACTGTGTATGCAGCATAGAGACGCAGTGACATGCAGGGTGTACCAAAAGCAACTCTCCTTTAGCAGGTGCTTGATGCTCAGGCTATGTATAATGTACAATCGTGAAATGGGACTCTTTGAAAGCAGGAGATCCCAAATTCTGATTGAAATTGAAAATCAGACCAAAGCTCAGTGAGTTTTGTCATCTCACAGTCAAAAGTCCCGTTTGGGAGAGACAAGTTCAGACCGAAATAAAGCGCGTTAGAAGACTCACATAGAAACCTCAAAATGATGAATTGAGTCAGACTCAATCAAATGTAGCAGAGCTTGGAGGTTGACGCAAAACAACGTGTTAAATGCATTCTGATGATCCGTTCCATTTCCCTGGTAAACCCAGGAACATAGGGTCAACCAACATAAAACCATTTGTAGATACTGGAAGGCCATAACTTGATTAAATTTAATCTGACTTTAGAGGTATTGTTATTGATTAAGACTTTTGAATCTCTTCCATCGAAAGAACCCCAATCCTGCTGGCATACATCCTTCGGAGCCTGAGCAATAAGCATCTTTCTAGTTGGAACGAGTGACTTCTAGCCTACCCTATGCTTGTACAAAAGACATAATGATGACCCAATGATATCCTGCTTGCTTGCTGTGTGGTTCACGATCATTGTTTGTCTGTTCGCTGATTGTGACGGGATGATGGGTGCGTTTCTTTTTGGCAGTATGACAGCTGCATCTGCAAGACTTGGTAAAACTGCCATTTCACCAGTTTTCAGCACTTCGATAAAGCCATTTTGAAGTTTTTCATCACAGAGTCTCCTGTGATGTTTCTAAACACTGCCTCGGCGGCGCGATATTTGCACTACCGACTTGCCACACACTTTTGGTGCAATGGGACCGGCAGAAAAGAAGAGTTCTTTGTCACTCATCTTGAGCCACCCTTTGTGGACAGTGAAAATTATGAATTCTCAGAGTCTCATTTAGCTTGACTGTTCGACGACCTCCTTCCGAAAGCCCCTCTCGAGAGGTCATTTGAGAGGAAAATTGCGGCGAAAGTAGTAAAATTGTTCCAGCAGAAGAATGGCTTGAACTGTTCTTCCTTGTTGCACCTTTCCAACCCCTCCTGTCGAGAACGCGCTCAACTACACAAGTTTACTCATTTCTTTCTTCCTCCCTTCAATTGTCTTCTCCTTCGTTCTTGCTCTCTTCCTCTCTCATTATCTCTCTTTCTTTCTCTATTTCCAGGGTTAAAAAATCATTTCCATTAATGTCTTTGCTCTCCCCAAGTCCCCCATAATGACAGAAGTCATTGCTTTAAGCCCCACGGGACCTGCATATCTGGGGAGGGGGAAAAACAAAGAGTGATGACTTTTTCCCCCCTAACGAGAATTAAAGTTGAATAGTTTTTTCCCCCAACCTTGCTCGACGTCGAAGAGAAACGCACGAAAGTCAAGGAACTTGGCTATTTTGGAGCTGCACAATATTAAGAGCTGTCGGCTCTGAATCCGCAGACAATTTGTCACTTTTCTCGCCGTGTGATATCAGCAGAAACTCCGGCTCAAACTACACTGATTTTGAGCGGGAGTGACAGCAAAAGGATGGAGGTTCTGTTCACTTATTTCTGCTGCTCGGATTCCACTGACTTTTGGTGTGTGCGGAGGCTGACTTGATGAAGAGGCAAGAGTTGTCATTCAAAGTACTCTGCAAAGTGCAAGTCCACTCTTTTAAGGAGATTTCATGCGGCTGATCTGACGCAGTCCTCTAGAATGCTGCCGCCAACATCTTCAACGATCATTTTGAGTTTGTCTACTGGGTTTCTTTATGACTGCTCAGTAGCAGATGATGTGGCAAAGCTGCCATTCCACAGACTTTATCTTTCTGTAGTCAATACAAACGCAGCAACAGTCATTGCTTTCACACAACATTAGAGCTACAAACACGCCCCCAAATCGGTAGAGTCCCAGCAGTAGAAATGGGGAGAAGAGCTCAATCCCTTTTGTCCCCACTTTCTACAATGCGAGTTGTTCCCGAACAGATTCTCGAGGAACACTTTTACTCACCCTTCACGAGGTGTCCGAAGTGTCTTTGACAGGTGGCCTCCGCTTCCACCCAGGTAACCCTTTGCTCAAAGTGTCGAAGGAACACTGGAGACGATAACTCATGAAGCAGCCAAGGATCTTCAGAAAAAGACTGCGCGCTCAGACTTCGAGAGGCAGTGGAACGCTAAAAAAAAAAATTAATGGTGTCAATTGATCAGGAAATGTCGATTTCTCCACTGAAGACAAACTTTTGTTCAGACAAAAATAAAGAAAAAAAGGCCTAAAAAGTATCCACAAAACACTTGACAGATTCAGTCGTGTCACATTATGACGGCGCACGAGAGTAGAATGAGTTACCTGGCACAAGAAGGTATCACTAGATGTGTTTTAGCCCATTTGAATACTAAATACTTTTCTCGTACACTCACCCAATAACCGGTGGTTTGGGCTTAAATCAGCAGTATTGGCAGGTTACTCCCGAAGTGTAGACAAACTTTCCACCTCAACTTTCGAAATACAGTGTGACCCATAACTATTGTCGGGCTCATCCTCTCCGCTTTTTTGCCTCATGTGGCTACGCTTTGTGACGCATCAAGGACTCAGCCGATCACGTGCACAGGTACAACAGGCCACACTGAAAGTTAGTCTGCAGTGCTGAGTCTGGTGAGTGAATTTGTCCAGCACTTTTGTCACGCATTGTGCAACTCGACAAGACTTATAGGCCACACTGTGTCAAAAAGCATGGATCCCACTCCCGTCAGACAGGCATATTACCGGATCGACAAAGGTCGGGGCCCTTTTTCAAAGGCATTTTGGACTCGGGCTTTCAAGCTCACGGCCCAAGCATGCGTACGTATGCCTATTCCGCCTTCTCCGGCCGCCCCCGGGCTCATGACCAACAGCGGGACGAGATGCGTACTTGTCAAGATTATGAGGCCAGTGAGCAGGTTGGCATTGACGCTGCAAAGAGCCCATCACGATGGTCTTCATGCCCCATAGTGGCGCGGCCCTCGACGAGGCCACAGGCTGCAACTTGATCCCCTTCAGGTCAAGCATGTCAGCCAAGAGAGCAAGATGCCCATTTCTGCTGTCTCACTCGTCGATGCCTGAGCTGATCCAGTCGAAAATAAAGGATATATACGAGAAAGACTTGCAGTAAAGACATGATGATGGAAAGTTTGCTCCAAACCCACTAGACCTTTCAGTCAGACTTTCGCTTACCTCCGGTACAGACACTGTGCATGCGAAGAGAACCCCAAGATAGCACAGAGAGAGAGATAAACCATTTGAGTGGTATGAAGGGTGCCTTTGCAGCCGCGCTCCTGACATCCATCCCATAAACAATAAATTTATGACCGACCTCGCAGCCTCTTTTCTCCTTCCTTCTTTCTCCCAGCCTCCGCTGCCCCACGTGGATGAGGCAAAAATGCAAGAGCTGTGGGAAGAAACGTCCTCCTCGAGGCTCCCAAAAAATGGCTTTTATCTCACATGATTGAGATAGAGTTCGTCTCTGCTTAGACGGAACATGTAACGATGGCCCTTGAGAAATGAGAACAGTCTTTTAGATGTATATCTTCCTGTCCGTTTCTTCCCTTCCTCCCCCCCCCCCCCGGGTCTCTGAGGTGCCACAGATTTTGGGACCACCTGAGATGGCCTCACTTCGGGGACATCTGTCAAGGGTTTTTGTTCCACGCTGAGCTTCAAGTGCTGACTTGAAGTACACAAAACGGTCACTTCGCAAGCTCTACCTTACAGGGTGTGACAAAATTGATTGCTCACCCACCCAAGAATCAATTCCCACATGATTATCTGAAGGTCAGGGTTGCCAAAACGAGCACCATATGCTCATACCGGGTGCCCACCAATCAGGTGAAGCACTTTTGGGGGACGTTCTTGAGCACTTTGTCAGCACTGCTTGACATCACGACTTAATATAGAGGAGGTTTTATGCAATCCAAGCTTTCACTTGGGGTACCAAGCTTCATCAAATAGTTGACACGTCCTTTCAGAACAACATGACGAACAGGCCGTGAGAAATCATTGTTGCACGCATCGCAGCTGGAGAGAGCATTACGCTAATTTTACACTGTCCCTTTGTAAGTAAGGCAATGAAAAGTATGCATATGCTTACCTTTGACTTTCCTCCATGGATTGATGCTGGTACAGTCCGTGTTCAACCTTAATAAGGCCTCCCAGAAGCACTTCCTCTCCCCCAAACTTGATATTTACACTGTCTACATGTTGTGAGGGCAGTGTTTCGGCAAGAAGCATCAACATGCACATCTCTGTATCTTATTTTTTTTAAAATTAGTCCAATTTCATTGGAGGCCCAGGTTCAACCTCGTGAAGATCTCCCCTAAAATGCTATGCCTACATAAAGCACACTCGGTAGATGTCACATGTTTCTGTCTCGGAAGAGAAGGGTTGCCAAAACAGAGTCTCAAGTACAGAATTTTGGTTGCCTGGCTAAAGACTGAAAAGACAGTTCAAGGAGAGGAGGAGTAAAGCTTTTTGCTTTTGCCAAAATCTCAATAAATTTTGTTATACCCTGTATTTCTGCTGCTCGGATACCACTGACTTTTGGCATGTTCGGAGTCTCATTTGATGAAAGGCAAGAGTCGTCATTTAAAGTAGTCAGCAATGTGCAAGTTCACTCTTTCAAGGAGATTTCATGTCGTTGATCTGATGCAGTCCTCTGGAGTGCTGCTCGCAAACATCTTCAATGATCATTTTGAGTTTGTCTACTGTTTTTGGCAGGTTTTTATGGCAGAACAGCAGCTGATGAAATGGGCAAAACTGCCATTCCACAAATTTTATCTATTGTACTGAGGGGGCGTGGTGGAGAATGCCAGAGGTATGAGAAAATTCATAGAAAAAAAGGAGAAAATGGTAGAAGTTTCTACTAGTCTCGTATCTACCACTGACTGCAAAAATTTTTTCAGGCTTCCTACCAGAAGAATATGACGGTCTCTTCCAAGGGTGCAAGAACAACTTAAATCTGGTATTTGCATTTGACTATATCAAGGGCTGGGATTTCCAAGTGATTGCGTCCAATACCGCTCAAACCATTACATTGTAGCTTATCTGCTCCTAATTCTTTTCACTTAAGCATTCGGAGACAAAAGCACTTGAAAATCTGAACCTTGTCTTGTACCATGACAATGAATACATCAGTCAATTCAACCCCCCCCCTCCCCTGCTATAATCCTTGTCATTCTGCTCCTGAACGTCTTCATCCCATGGGAAATGTAGCTGGGTGTTGCCAGGTGGTTCCACACTGTCTGAATTTTGTCCTGAATAAAGTCAAATCCCCCTTCATCCCCCTTGATGCACCGACTTTAACGATAAAATGCATGCGAATGCAAAATTGCACTTGCTCTATTCCTCTTGCCACTGAGCCCACCAGAAATGATTCAAATTTTTGAATGGGCAGAAAGGTAAATAATTTTTTTTTTTTTTGGGGGGGGAGGGGGGACTAAATCGTATGAGACAGCTTGAGACATTTACCTTTGGGTTTTTCTCTACGAATTTTGTTTCTTTACCAGCATTCTTTTATCTTGTACCGTACAGAAACCATTCTGTCATCAACAGGCATTGCTTTGACGGACTGCTTGTACTACAAACAAGCGACAAAAGTGGTGGAATCTGGGCTTTAGCATCGGGGAAAAATGCTGGATACTTTTATCACGAAGTACTTCAAGCGTCACTGCTACCCGTAAAGCACGAACTATCTTTGCTCTTAGCTCAGGGAAAAAAGTCAGGCGTCACCGCCAGCCAATCCTTTGCTGCTCTTGACGGTTTCCCTGGACCCCCAAACTATTATCCCTGTCTGCTAGGTCTACCAATTACTAGCTTTGGGTTGCCCAGTTGTGACTGCAAAACAGACTTGCGTAATTAATGTGCCTTTTTCATTAATTTTACTGGTCTGAGCCCTTTCGGTGGAGGCAATTACAGCGCTTAATTCAATACGTACAGGTTTTGGTAAGCGAGCCGGGTCATAATTAGTGGCGCGATATTGTGACAATGACACCTTGTACTTTATGAAACACCACAATTGCAGTTCAGCGCAAGATTAGGGCAAGAAGATTTGTCAGCACTGGTGTCTAGAGCCATCAAATATAGCATAAGCATGACATCTGCGATATTAGAGTCATATTCAGTAGGCAAATGTGTACAATATGCATTCATTTACATCATGTGTCTTTCGAATGAATTTACATGCATGAATATATTCATATACTGCAGCATGCAGTAAGTTCCGCTAATTTTAGCATCGGTTATGGTAGAACTCGGCTTGCTGTAGCAGGGATGAAAGGTCCTAACACTTGAGTACTCTCAGAGATAAATACTCTCTGCTTGTAGTAGCTGCCTCAGTCAAGCTCTGCCAAGCGCCAACTGAGAAGTTATTCAACTATTGATGACATTAGATTACTGCTTTAGTCCTCAATGAAGACTATGGTAGAATGTAGTGAAATTCTTTCCCCAACTTTTGTGCAGTCAGCCGGGATGCAACGTTGGCCTAGGCCAGCAAGACGTGTATCCTTGCACTCTCATGATTTGGTTGTGTTTTTTAGTGACTCAGCTGTCAGCACAGTACCGTCGACCTCACGTACGCTGAACGAGGTTTGTATTTTCGTCCGCTGAACCCCGCTAGGTATATTGGGCGAAAACCCCAGGTCCGAGGCTGCTGCTAAAATGGAGTTTACCGTACGTACATCTAGTTTCAGAAAGAAGCAGGCTTATGTATAGCACGCTGTGACCCTCACTGCTGCTGGACGTGAGTGACGCAGTGGTGGGTTTGAATGTATCATTGTACCAAGTCCTTCTATATCTTTTTGCCTGTGTGAGTACAATCTATCTCGGGGTGAAAATTGTGTGCTGAAAAGACTGGTCATTCATGACAGACACCAATATATATCGGATCCTGGAGAGCCTGCCCAACAGGAAAACTTATAGGACAAGTCCTGTAGTGGTATGTGAGGGCAACGTACGCACTTGCTCCAGTAGGACAGATGGTTTCCTTCAATGACTGTTTGCACTACAAAACTCCATGCGTACGTACGTAGAAAGCTAGGACAGGACAGGCGCGGTGACATCTTTGTCAAGTAGGCTCGAAGACGTCGAAATATTGCAGTGCGGCACTTGGATAAATGTAGGATGATTGGTTCGATATGAAAAAAAAACCCTCACAATTTTGGTCTACATTATGGCCTTTACAGGCTCTACCTGGGTTTCTCCAGTGTGGTGATCGCATGCAGTGAAACACTTAAGTATTCAAGGAAAACAGCCAGTAGGCAAGAAAACATCAACATTGTACGTGGATCATCTTCAAATTGTGATCTCTATGACGGCTTGTGAAGGCACCGCGTCAACCTTTGGACGAGGCAAGGTCACCCCTATATTCTGCTGAACAAGCTGGGTTGCATGTAACAAAGCCTAGCTCTAAGTGTGTACTTACAGGCGTACTTGACAATACATAGTTTTGCAACGTGTCACAAGCTCCCTCCTCTCTAGCTCTCATAGAGTCCCTTCTGCTGTCTATGTTTGCAAAAATAAAATCGCTAGCCTCCCTATTGAAACACAGAGTTTCCTCGAGATGCTTGCAAGTTTTGAGCCCCCAAGTATGGCTATTGTAATGCCAGGACTGCTATAATTCTTTATTCTCATTGTATCTGCAGACTCTTAGCTTGTCCATAGTGTCAGTAGTTGTTGTACATGTGGGCGAACCGTTGAGTTGGTACGTGCTTCAAAGGAAATTTAGAAAGGCTTTCAGGAAAGTTGTTTAAAATGACCACCGTTTTCTTCCTGGCAAAGGCCAAATTGAGATGAGGAAAGAGCTCAGCCTTGAGAAGAACCCGAGGATCTCCCCGAAAAAACAAGTTCCGGTAGCAAAATTCCGGTAAAACAGTAGATAAAATTCGGGCTCTCTCCTCCCCTTGTTTAACCACACTTTGCCAAATTTGAGATTTAGTGACAAGGACCTTCTTCAGAACATCATCAGCGATATAGAAGGCCGAAGGTGCGTAGACACTGTAAAAAAAAAGAATTGCTGAACTTCAGGCAGTAGCAGAGCTGGCAAACTGTGAGTCCAAAATTTGCAACATCTCCAGGACACCCTTAAAAGTGTAGTGTAGTGTACAATTGTGCACAAGTCTCCTAAGGCTGTGCATCAGACGATTTTTGATGTCTTTTTCCAAGCCTTTCGCTGTCCTCTTCTCACTAGACTTTGTGCAATTTTCCATTTTGAACTAGAAGAAGACATTGTCGAAGTGAACAATTAATTTTACTCGGACTTTTAGGTGAATCAGTGTTCTTATGTTCAGTGTTATTACTAGAGAAAGGATTTGAGAGTGACTCACCGAGAGATCTGGCCTTTTGTCACGAGGCAACGAACGACTGCTCAACATTGTGGACTCATCAAATGAAGATTGCTCGACCATCTTAGACTATTTGGACAAATTGAACAATTGCAGGCTGACAGCAATTCGGGTTTTTAGGTGAGTCAAACGTTTGTAGCCGTCTAATGGCTATGCTCACGTACAGTGTGGGGCCGTTGATATCCAGGTTAATATCAGGATCGAAGTAGAGATGAAATATGGACACAAGTCCGGAGACCTGACTGCAAAAAAAATCTGTTCAAAAATGGAAGCGAAGAGAATGGAGGAGTCAAAATGATTGGTGCCTGTCGGTACAGCCTCAGCAGTAAAGGCTACTACGGAATTTAATCGAGGCTTTGAAGTCCGCCGTGTACGACTGACGAGTGCAGTTGGCGAAGAAGGCGGCAGTGCGGAGGCTCAGGGAGAGGAGAAATAACAAGTGATAGAGGGAAAAAATCCTGCCCCCTTTGAACCACCCTGTACTACGCAGCGGACTGAGTTGCCGTTTACCGTCAAGATGTCGAAGTTGACCCCTTCGAGGGCAGAGATGGCGGAGCCGATGAAGCCGTCGTTGGAGCCGACCAGGACGGACAGCAGGCAGAATATGAGTGCCCTAGGATCCAGTGCCATCTTTTGGCCCTGCCAAGCCTGTCAGACGTACGGCTTGCGATGCCGGACTGAGCGGTGGAGAATCGACGGTGCTTGATCTTTTATCGTCTGCGCGGCCATGGAAAAGTAGTCGTCCATTCATTCACGTGGGGATTCTCAGTGCGTCAATCGCCCAATGAAAATTCGATTGACGCGTGCGTTTTTTTATTTATTAAAAAAGGCAGATCCATGCACGTGTGCGGTAAGGCAGCAGCTCAACCGCTTGTGACGCATTGATTGGCAGGTTTCTTTTCCCCCCTAAGAGTTCGCATGGAGATTTCGCTTGGCTGAGCACGATTATGTTCATGTCACTGGGTATGCAGGAAGAGATCTCACGCAGACAATGAGGCCTTTTTTCCTTTCAAGGTCGATAACCTTGAATTTATATCATGTGTGCGTATGAAGAAGGAGGCTTGGGAACTTTTCCGCAGCTCTTTTATGCGGTGGTGGCAAAATTAAGACTTCAATGGGGAAAATTGGACCTGGTCGAATTGAAATACGTTCAACCTCCACCACGAGCACTGTACAGGGTGTCCCCCCCAAAAGTTGTTGCACCCCTATGGACGGTGGAATTGATTGAGAAGTCTTTTCTTGCCGACATTAAGTGATGGTTCATTGTCTAGATGCACGGTACAGTCCTACAGCTTATATTTGCCAATACTTAAGCTTTCACTTTTCGAGACACCATATGGCATGCTGACTTTTGTCTAAGATTTGAACTTTCGAAACACTATGTAGTGTGTTGACCTCTATTTAAGCTTTGAACTTTCGGGATACCCTGTAGTATGTGTTGGCTTATGCAAAGGGTCGACGTTGAGGCAACAGTTCTATCACAGTGACTTTTTTTTGTTGCCAGTGCGTATTTGAGCTCTTTTCTTTTGAACTTCGGGGTTGCTCTGCATTATGGATGATCTTGACGACGTTGGTGGTAAAAACAGTTGGTTTGTTGCCCCTAACCTTAGCTTACGAGGAACGGATATGGTTGAGGTTGATGATCTTGAGGCTGTTGAGCTCGTTCTGGCCCAATCTTACTAATTCCTGCTTGTTCACCAGAGTTGTATTTGTATCTTTTGCAATTGGTTGGAAGTTTGACGTCACTCATGATAACGCAAAAAAAAGAAGTCTCAATGCTGCCACCACCATGCAGAGCCTCTGCACCTCGACTCGAATTCGTACTAAAGCTCTCAGTCCAGCCATTAAGTGATGTGAAGACACCATTGACATGAGAGATGACATCTGATGTCACGTCCAAGATGCTCACAGCTCTTGTCCGACCATCGCAAGGTCTGGAAACAGACTGTCGACCAAAGAGCACCAAAGAGAGAAGAGGAGAAAGGAAGAGATGGAAGAGAGAAGAGCGTCCAAGAAAGGGGTGAGAAGAGAGCATTATGACTATTGGGTATGTGTCATTCATGTCATCCTCAATGTTGGATCGTATGGGACTGAGAAGAAGAGGGGAAAAAACCTTTTCATATAAGAAGTAGTCATTTCTTCTAAGGACAGTGGATGAACCCTAGAGGAGACGTCATGCTTTGCATGCACTACAGCAGATGGCTGTGCCCCAAAATACCACAGGCAATCCATGCATAATGCACAAGCTCATAGGAAGACCTCGGAATTTTCGGTGGATACTGATAAATAAAATAAAAGAGCAACGCCGGGAAGAAAAATGTAGCACTTGCAACAATATAGCAACGAAGAGTGTAAAAAGCGAGAGGGAATCCTCCCCCCGCCCCCAAGACAATGCAGTTTCCGCCAGAGAAATTGTTCACGTAAAATTTCGAGGTCTACACAAAACTTATGAGTTATCTGCAGCATAGAAGTGTGATGGAGCTTGCACCAATTGCTGCAACGCATCGGAAGACAGCAGAAGATGAACACCATCAAGCAAAAAGACAGAGAAGGACAGCATAAGAGCGATATTTTGTTTGCTCTATTTGTGGCACATACGGTATGAAGGAATTGAGTAAGTGTGATGTCACGCTGATTTACATACATGACAAAGAGAGAGTGATAAAGTATAAGTAGGAAGTAGGCGCGGACAGTTTCATTAGAGTAAGTACAGGAGTGGTCTTGTCAGTGAAACACATCCAAGGCGTGAAGAGCCTTTAGAGGCCATCATCGAGGTTGAAAAGAGGCTACATCCAAGTCTAGATTGTTAAAAAAAGTATGCTGCAAAGTTGGTGTTGCCTTGGAAAAAAGCCATATTAAGTGTAAATAATTAAAAAATATAACAAAAACTTTGTATTTTTGTGAAACTTCATTAGTAGGTGGCAAATGAAGCTCGCACTAAAAGTGGATTTTCCTTCTTCTTCCTCCGATTGAAAGTATTAAACCTTGTTTTAGCTGCATCTCAACCCGGGGAAGAGAGAAGCAATTTTGACATTAATTGCACATGGAAGCCCAATCTCGTGGCAACAAAGGCCGGAAGTCGAATTTATGGAATCTCCTTCATCTTCAGAGAGGTTTTGCCATTTTCTTCTTTCAGATCTCCTGAAATAGAAGGAAGATATAGAAAATTTGGTGTGAGAGAGCAGAAGAGCTGACGAGTGCCATTGTTCATGCCGAGAGGTTCCGTAAGCGGAGATTTATTTCCGATACCCGCAACTTGGTATGATCAGATTGACGCGGAATCATAATTAGTGACTTTTAATGAATTCGTTAACTGCGCCACGAAGACGGATTTGCCGAAAGTGAAGCCAAGTCCCAACTTTGTGACGAGAGCATAAACTGAGCTACCCAATCAACAATGATTCCGTCAGCTTCTTCTTCATTCTTTGCCCCCACCAATAAAGTTTTTCCGATGATGAAATTTCTTCTCTCCGTCCCTGACGTTGGCAGCAGAGAAAGAAAAAAAACCAATGTGAGCAGATGTTTCTTTCAGGGCAAAGTTTTTCCTCCTACTCATTTGCAGATCTTTTCTCTCCTCTGAACTTGGCCCCGGACTCATCTTAATTCTTCGCGTAGCAAGATGGACAATAAGTACAGTGGATTCCGCTTACAGTTGCACCGATTTCAGCAGACACCACGTAACAGTGACAGATTTTTGCTGATATATTTTTGCAGTACCGTTCTTGCAGTGACACCGGAGGCAGACACCCAGTTTACTGCAGCGACAGATTTGGCCCGAACACTTTAATCTAGTAGACTCTGCTTTGTAGTGACACTGGATATGGTGACTCTCCGTTTATCGTGACAGATGTTTCTAGGACATTTATATGCAGTAGGCCGAGAAAGGACTGACACTTTACAAATATAATTTTCTCAGCAGTCAGTGGAGCTACAGAGGCTTGCTCACTGCCAAAATGATCCCCAGCATTTTCTCGTCTTGGAACATAGAAATGTGACCTCATTTTAGAGATAAGAGGGAAGCGGAGTTTTGTCATGCTGTTCATTCAAGAGATTGTAGAAGCTGCAGCAGGAGCAGATGCTCACAGAGCTGGAGCTGCTGAGGCCAAATGAGCTGGAGTCTGCACAACTGGAGCAGCTGAGGCCAAATGAGCTGGAGTCTGCACAACTGGAGCAGCTGATGCCAGTGGGACTGGAGCCACAGAGCTGGAGCTGTTGGTGTCAATGGAGCTGGAGCCTCCACAACTGAGCAGATGATGACAGTGGGACTGGAGTCACAGAGCTGGAGCTGATGCCCAGCTCGTTGACAGTGACTGACTTTGCCAGGACATTTCCATACACCAGACTCTGTTTACAATGACTCCCTGCTTACAGTGACATTCCAGCACATGGTGACAGCTTTTGCCCCGCCAGAGGATAGTCGCTATGGACAGAGTCCACTGGATCGGTGCTGGCCGGCGACGCCCCGGATCAGAGCGATGGCGAACGATGAAGGAAGTCAGATTGAAGTGGGCATTCCAGGCCCCGGGCTTCAAACTTTCATCCAACTTCATTTTCCAAGGAGAATGAGAAGCTTGGATCCAATCGATTCTTGGGGCTACTGGAGAAGTTAAACCCTGCTGTTACAATCTCCTGCTTGGCCTGAGAGAGAGAGCGAGAGAGAGAGACGAGAAAGCCCCCATCTCTGAACTGATCATTCTTCGGGTAATGACGAATGATTGACTTCTTGGTGCGTCGTTGTCGTTGGTGCTGTGAATCTCCTTAGAGCAGAACATGACGTGTTACGGAGCAAAGTGCGTATGTGCACAGGGTATAACAAAACTATTCTTCCTTCCCCGACCAAGAATTGAGTCCCACCTATTTATACAGCCTTGCCCACAAGCACTGCCCGTCACATTGAGGCAATTGTGAGCTTTAATGACTATAAAAATGAACATGTGTTAACAGAATAACACCTGTAGTACGGTCTCGTGTCAGTTGTATTCTCAAGTTTCATACCCAGCCACCAATCTTGTGACCCGGCTTGCTCAATCTAGTAGAGATGATAATGGCTATATTTTTGACCAGGACTGTGTGTGCTTCCAATTTGCTCTGTTTCTGTCTGTCCAAGCCAGGGTTGCCAAAAAAGTCTCACATGTGTGCTTCGCTTCTATCGCTCAAAGTCAGGATTTGTAAGCACATCACAGTGTAAAAGGATCACTGTGGGACTAGTGAAGTTGGTCCTCACAAGCTCATCAGTGTTTCATCCTTGCATTCGTCAATAATGAATACTGTCAGCTCTTCAGAAAAGCGATCTTATGGATCTCAGATCATTTTGTCCAGAGTTCCAGATCACCAAAAACGTAAAGAGATGTTCATACTGTGGAAAGTCATGGAAAGTGACCAGAAACTTGTCGATGACTTAGTTACATCACAGCCTTGGTCCCAATCTGTTGGACTTTGCAACATCCGGACTGTCCTGCAAAACCTCCCACGCTAAATGTCAATGCCACTAAGGCCTCGGTGGAGTCTCCACCTCCGCCTATGCTTGGGATCTTGATGAAGTTGCACCCCATCCCAATTTGAAAAAGTTTTCCGCTCCCACACTGCTTCAGCTGCACATGGAGCAAAGGGCCACTGGTGAGGCTGTTTGTAGACCAGAAACCAACTTGGGACACTGCGACGAGTCGTATGATCTACGTACAGGGTGAAAGATCAAATTTGGCGGCTCCGAAAAGCTAAATTTGTACATCTATCTGTCCCCGCTGGAATTTCTACTGCTTTGTAAACAAAAATATTGATGTTTAGCTACATTTTGACATTTGAATCATCATGATCAGCTGTGATATGAAGGAGCAGGAGGTCAAGAGAATCAAGATGTCTGCCCTCCTTGACACCGGATTGCCCCAGGCAGCAGTGGCAAAGGTTGCCAAGGTGGGGATCTGCACTGTCCAGCACATTGCCGCCACCAAAAGGGCCAGCAAAGGCCACGAGAGGAAGCCTGGTTCTGGCAACCACCGCCAGGTGTCCAACCACACCTTCCTCAAGAGCCTGTTGGAGAGGATCGTGGAGAACCCAAAGATGTCACTGTGGCAGCATGCCAGGGTGTTGGGGATGTCCTTGAACACCAACAGGAGGTGCATGGTCGAGCTGGGCTTCGAGTCCTTTGTCCAGAGGAAGCAACAGCTCATCTCTGAGGCGGCAAGACAGTGGCAGCTGGCCAGAGTCAAGAAATTGGTAGTGTGGATGAAGCAGAACCCAGCATCCACAGAGCAGATCTTCTCTGGCGAGAAGATCTTCACTGTGGACCAGTTCCACAACAGGAGGAACGACTGCTGACTGGCCGTGGATAGGGACGACGTGGAGTTTGTCTGCACCACAAAGCACCCACAGCAGGTGATGGTGCTGGGCATTCTGGTGAGCAACGGGAAGAGGATGCCCCCTGTCTTCTTTGCCAAGGACGAAAAGTGCAACGCAGATGTGTACTACAAGATCCTGGGGAACAAGGTCTTGCCATGGTTGAAGAGGATGTCCCCCCGGAGCAACTATGTGTTCCATCAGGACGGAGTGCCGGAGCACATGGCCAAGAAGGTTCAGAAGTTCCTGGCCTCACACTTTGCTGAGTTCTGGCCTTCTGGGCCGCCGACATCTGGCCCCCGTCCTCACCAGACCTCAACCTCTCGATTATTTTTGGTGGAGCATCATCAAGAGGGTCATTGCTACTCCTCACCCAAATTTGGACTCCCTCAAGGCCATGATCTCGGAGATCTGGGACTCCTACCCCGCTGATGGCATCCTGGATGCCTGCTGCAGCTTCAGGCATCACGTGGAGGCTGTCATCGCCGCCAAGGGCTTGTACATTGAGGATTGGATCTCTGAATATGTCCCCAGAGTGCCGTGAAAATTTCATCAAGCTAACTAAAACGAAAAAAAAAAGTTATTGGCGATTTTCTTTCTGTGTTTTTCACCCGTCAAATTTGATGTTTCACCCTGTAATCGTTGAATTTTCAGTCCTTTTCCGTGGAGTTCTATGAACTGAGTATTGATTTATGCTTTCACACACTTTCTATCCGCTCTACGGTGAATGTGAATTTGTGAAGTGTTCTGGAAGATGTCTGTTATTCTGCTACTTTTCTCAACCTCAGAAGCTCCTTTATCTTTGCTCATGTGCGCGATGCGATTATGATGCTGCTGACAAGAAGGTCGAGGAGCAACGATGGTTGCGACTCGTTTAATCTCCTACTTGATTGCTATCATTTTGTTTCTCGTTTTAACTGTTTCAAGCGTACAGGACTCAGCTGAAATGGTCAGCAAGTTTCATTTCAATCTGAGGATAAAGTTATATTGTTTTTTTATGTTTTTACAAAGTCAACATTGACTTTGGACCAACTTTTCCAACTTAAGGCTATTTATCTTGTAAAAAGCTGGCAATCGGCAAAAATCACTACGAAAGAAAGAAGGTTTACAATTTGGTATATATTGCGTTACAGTAAAGCAGAACTTTATTTGTCGAGGCTTGATGTGACTCAAGTTCACAGACCGACGCGTTATTTTGCCCGAGGACGGGTGAGAGGTGGGAGTGGCAGGCACCCGAGAACAGCATGAGTCCGAGGACGAGTCAGACGACGAGGATCAGTTATCCTCCAGACAATATATGTGAGGCCTCGGACAGGTCAAGTCGGAAAATAGAAAAAAGTGCTACTTTCCGGCCGTGTAATATATAGTTATGACGTGAGATGCTTGTTATGTACGAAGTGAAATTTGCGGCATGTAGAGTAAGATTTGCGACGCATAAAGTCAGCTGCAGCCAGCGATGGGCAACATTGCCCCCGCACACTGGTGTTTTCGAGGACAGGGAATGAAGCAAAAACCCCACGCCAAATGACCACGATTTCTGTCGACTAAAAGTGAGGTTTGCAATATGAAGGTTTCACTGCGCACAGAAGGACGTATTGCCCCCTTCACATAGGAAAACACGCCCTTAGCTATGACCAAAGCTGCTTTTTTTGCTTAGTTAGGACGTTGCTTTGCTTCCTGTGTTGTGCACTTGGATCCGCCTTCCCCATCCCGTTGGTCCCGAGTGTCAAGCTGAGTCGCAAACAAAGGCAAAAATGCCAAAAGGTAAAAGGTGCTCTTTTTTTTCGTTCCGGCTCCGTGACTTCGCTTGTCGAATAAGCCGACTTTCCCCAAGAACCCCCCAGAGGACTCGCAGAGAGCCAAACCTGGTAGGAGAAAGATTGAAAGTATGCTGATTTCATGCTTGAGGACAGGGGTGGGAGGGGTGAAAAAGCGCCGCCATCTCACACACGTGAAGAAAGAGCATTGTCTTGTCACCTCGATCCAACTTGAACGCTGGGAGCTGCTACCAGCATGAAGGCATGTCTGCCTTCTTAAAATCGGATCTGATCGATGGGATAAGGTATCATGTGCATTTATTATTCAGCACCAGGGCCTAAAACTTTTTTCCCTACTCTTTCCGCCGGGAGTAAAAGTTCGTACTCTGCTCACACACGTCCATGGACGATATTGACTGCCTGGACTGCCAGGCTGCCCCCGCCCTCGCACTCCACAAAAGATATGCGCGAGAAGAGCTTTTGAACGGCGAAAACCAACTTGTGTACGTGAGTTTTACGCAAAATGCGTGCAAAATGATCCTGGGGAATTTATGCAAGGCAGAAGGGGAGAGCGACGAGAAAACAGCTCGCGTCGTACAGAGGAGCGACTCCTCTCTCGTTCATAATGCTTCAGCACACTCAGGGCAGTGCATAAGTGCACGTTCGATGCTGCCTTATTGCTTACCGTGGCTGCAAAGAAGCAAAAGAGTGAGCAGTGGTAGCAGCAGTTCTGGTCGAAAAGTTCTTCCTCAACTTCTGGCTCACGGTTCCAGACACCTGGACGGAATTGGTGGATTTGGAGCGTCATTTTGACTCTAGTACACTGTGTAATCCAAGTAAACTTCTCAGTGTTCATCGGTCAGTGTAAATTGCATCTCCTGCTGCTCGTGGCAGGGTGGTAAGTGTCCTGTCTGCAACACCGTCAGTCCTAAATATAGATCGATTATTGGCGGTCAGATGTTTTCTAACATTCTCCAATGTCATGGCGCAATAGCATTAAACAGGTCTTCGATCGATAGTCCTGGGTCCACACACCTACCCACCCCTTCCGCTCAACAATGGGCGGGGACCTGAGGCTCTACTTTGCATGAAGTAAAGGAACGAGGCATTAACTCTTTATCTTTGGGCTTCGCATAAGGAGAGCAAAGGTGTCAACTCCCCTCCTGTAAACAATGAGAATTCATTTGTTTTGGCGGAATTTATGTAGCAAGAGTTTGCCAGTATGGCTTGAATGGCAGCAGCGTGTCTGTCTGTCTGTCTGCCTGTCTGTCTGTCTCTCACGCCACATGCTTTGCGCTCACCACATGCAAAAACTGACAAGGGTGGAAATCGGCTGCGCTGAACTTGGAAATCTGCCGCGAAAATCAGCGCGGGCAGATATACAGGCACACGTACATAGGACCCTGGCGCTCTCTATATATTAGAAATAAGAAGTGTGTATGAGGGAGCAGAGACTGTGTGCAAGAAAACCCCTTAACCATGGTGACTTTGCATCAAAGAGAGACATCGACCGGGTTCAAGATGACTAACAGGGTCTGACTGGAGTTCTTTTAGGACTACTCAATGACTTGAGACCCACACAGACGTTTTAGTAAGACAATGCTCTCCGCTTAATGGCACACCATTGGGACTGGACAAAACTGTGCTACCAACTGGAGTGTGCTACTATCCGGAGCCCCCTTTTTGGAAGATACCCAAGGCAATTTCAATCCACGATAGCAAGCAATGGCAACAGTGAATTGTTATCTTTTATTGAGAAAATAATTTGTTCAGAAAATTGTGGGAGTTTTAAATTATTGCATTGAATTGTCTGAAATTGTGTAAAATTGGGCACACTTCGGAAGTTTGAAAATGATTTGGAAAAAAAATGCCCAAGAAAAAATAAGGTGTCATGTGGCAGAGGAGGTCAATAGCTTTCAGAAACCACCTTCCATGAAATTCTAGCTGTTCGTCCTGGGAAGTTATTGCACACTAAGCTATCAGTCTGTTTGAGGACCATGAGTGTTATGTAGTGTTACGTGCACCACTCCCAGAGATTTGGGAACAAAAATTTGTTCCAAAAAGCTGATGAGAGTAGCATCATGCATGACTTAATTTGAGTTTTGGGCTTTTATTTTCAAGGTAGCCAACAATATCTGGTGGGTGGGAAAGGGGATGGTCTCACATCTTGGCGTTTCGCTTTGACTAGCACGGAAGTAAAAGAGAATGGACATTTGTTAGTCCAATTTCGTCTTTACACATCAAGTCAGGGGTTGGAGAAAAGTTATTAGACCGGCCAGATTTCATTCAAATAAAAACCAAAAGGTCAAATTGGTAAGTCCTAGCAAAGCAAAAACAGGCCGGATCAAAAGTGCTCCCATGAGGAGAACAGCATTCTCTTGAGTGTCCTCTGCTTAGGGAAGAAGCAGGTGAGAGTAAGTAATGATTCCCAAAAAACTGTTGCAGCAATGTGCACAACACGCACCTCTTTCTAGGATGAGTTTGTGCTCCCATCCGCATTTGTGATGGGTGCAGGAGAAGGCTTTCCCCTCAAGGGGATTCCACACCTAGGCCTATTGTCCTGTGGTATGACCACGTTCAGCTGGTCCAGCACTTCAAAAGTCAGCCTCTGGCCACCAAATCTGACCCAAACTGCCACTGTGAGTTCTGCAGAATCGCAAGTAGTAATGCTTAAAATCCAAGAAGCATCTATGCCACAGGTAGTGCTGCAGTGGGCAGACCAAGAGCCAGTCCAGCTCTTGCTGCTGCAAGGCCTGTGCAGCAGTGCTATGCGCTTCCTTGTCATCCTTCCTGCAGAGCAGCTGCAGGCCTCCTTGCCCTTCTGCTGCAGATTTTTCCCTCCATAATGAAGACTCAGAAAGGAACAACAGAAGATAGAGGCACGACACACGAAAGGAACAGAAGAGACGACGGATAAGGACGATCTTGTAAGTTAAAGTCATAACCACACGAAGCATTCATAGGTGTCTGAGCAAAACAATTATGTATAGTCATCATTACTTTTCGGGAGAGAAGATTATAAGCATGTAATACCATTGGTCATCTTTGACGCCTTCAGGAAACGAGGTTGGATCAGTTCCTGACCGGTGCTTCCCAGCTTCTAATTGAGTCAGATCTTTGGCGAAACTGAATCTGCAGTGCAGCTGGATCATGTGTGGTACTGTACAAGACAACGCAACGCTCTGTGAAGCTCACTTACTTTGCACCGGTGGCGTGGCCACTACCATTCCCCACCGTCCAAAAATTTGGAAAGATAAGCCAGAAATTGCAGGAGAAGCGATGTCGTGATCAGCAAAATTTGAGGCTCACATCTGCTACGTGGAAATGACGCGAATCCACTTCATACATGTGAGCTTCACATGTTATAACCAGGTGAAGCTCACGTCCAGTTGTGCGAAACATTAGTCATGTCTGTTACAGTACCACCTTGATTTTGGAAAGAAACCCCATTGTGGAAAGACTAAAAGTCACTAAATTGTGGAAATTCGAAGAGAAGGAAAATTCCATTGCGTCGAGTTCCCTCTAACTATTTTCCTGGCAAAATTTGCTTTTTTCACCTTTGTCCTTCTTTATGAACTTTTGAATTTTAAAATCACCAAGCTCATTGTCGAGACCCTCAATGATGGTCACTGACGAGGATGAAAGCATGCGTGACACACGATTTCAGTCTGGCATTCAACTTTGCTCACAATTCGGTGCTTCATAGAAGCTTAATTCTCCACCTCAGACCTTGATTGCTTCTTTTTTCTTTTTGAAAGGAATTCTGTCAAGTTTTTCCCCGGGACCAACGACTTCCCAAAATGAGGATTCCACTGTAACCAAGAGTAAGACTGTTAAACTTCATGAAAGAATCCTCACTTGGAGCTTGAAAGTTCTTATCGGCGCTTTTCACCATTGCCAGGACGTGTGAGGATTCTCTCATGGACTTCACCAATCTTGCTTTGACAGTTGGTGCTGTTTTCTCCTCACCCTCTAGTTACAGTGCTGGGAATTAAAGCTTCTAATACATAGCAAAGCCAGCTGGAGGGGATTTCCGCACAGCCGCCAGTGAGGCCCTTCGACTCCCAGAACAGCAGGATCTCGTTAAAGCAGCAGAACAATGTATGCATTAGAGGACAGGGAGAGAAAAAAGTGGCTGGGGTCATGATCTTGCTCGTCACGTTGGCGGATTCGAACAAAGGTCGGGAATTTGCCAGCAGCCAGCGCCAATTACTGGGGGAAAAGAAAGCAGCTAAGACGAGCCTGTCAAGGGTGAAAAATTAAATTTCAGGGGGAATTTTTTCAACCCAGGCTGAGTGAGGGCTTCTACGTAGCTCGGGCCTGAAGTTGGATAGATCTGTCTTCTCTCCGTGGGAGGAAAAGGCCTTCCTCTCATGGGAGCGCAGATTAAAATCAAGACTAGAAACTTCGCCACTGCTGTTGCTGCAGCTGCCTTTGTCCAATATTTTTTTCATTCTTTGCTATGTCAGTTATCTCTCTGCAGCCACCATTTTTGGGCGGTTGCCACTGCTGCGTCTGACGGATTCGTCAGACAAAGAGGCAAAACTGAGTCCGCCCCCAAAAAACGAGATGGGCACGGGATGGGCGGAAGCTGGCCCCAAAAAAAAGTTGCAAGAGGCTTGACTGAGCTGATCGTTAGGACTTTTTGCTTCTCCAACCCGCCAAACCAGAGCGTAACTGTAGGGGAAGAAGATCTCCTCTGATTCAGAAAGGCGTCATCATCGACATTGGCAGAGACAACAAATGGTCCATACGAAGGCATTGCTTCAAAGGTACAGAAGGGGAACAGGACCACGTGTGTGTGGGCACATGCGCAGGACCGCGGAAAGAGATTTAAGTATTTGCGTTGACATAGTGTAACGAAATACAGTACAATATAATACGATGTGTGTTAATCTTAAGTTCAAATTTTGTTGCTGTACTTCGTGAAAGTTCTCCGTACTGTACTGTATCGTATCATACTGGGCTTTGGCTCAGCGTGATATCTGTAGTGATAAGACCTGATCAGAGCTGGTGAACTGGATTGTGAGCTCATGTACTTTCCACTCGTACTTTGGAACGAGTATCTTTGTTCCATGTTCCCTGTTCTGCCCCGATCACTCGTGCTCCGACTTCTGAAGCGGTAGCAACTACACCAACTTCACCGGTACCCCAACCGTCTTGTACTACACCTTTGAGATCTGCTGGGAGGGACGGAACCCTTCCGACAGCTGGAGAACCCGCATCGACGACCTCCAGGGAACTGCATAGGACGTCTTGACGAAATTTGGGACGATGAAGCCCTTCTACGATGCGAATCCGATGAACTCAACGGAGAGGAAGGTGACGGGGCAGGCATTGTAACTTTGACATGAGTAAATGCAATTCCCAGCTCAAATTCCGTGGTTCGCCAGTTTGTTTGATCAGTTGCTATCCAAATACCTTTAAGTTAAGTGTAAGATTCACTCACACTCTCTCCATTTCCAGATTTCCGTAAATTATACCCTTATTAATACTCTAAGATCGGGTGTGTACTCTCTCTCTCTTTCTGGATTGTTTACTCTAAGCTAAGAAATTTGCCAGTGATTATTCTTAGTCATCCACTTGAGTCCAGCGGCACATAACCTTAAGAATCGGCGTGAGTGTACTCGACTCTAGACCGAGTTGTTTTGTCCAGGTCGCTCACACTGTAATAAATCCGTATGGACAACGTGTGCCAGACAATAAAAGGAGTCACTGCTGACCCGAATAGAGTGAGTCATACGAACAGATGTGAGTGATAGCATTGAGAGTGCACTGTTGGACCAGAATCTTTTGCTTACTCCTTTCCCATTGTTTCATGTCATGGCAGATTCTTTGGCCAACAACTGACTTTTTCCACCAGATATTTTGTAATGAAAATTTACTTGTTCTATATTTGCAGAAAAACAGCTCCTTTATTTCCTCACAGGTTTTTCTGCTACTTCATATGGAGGCAGCTGATGCCAGAACGCTTCACATGTGTGGTTCAGATCGTCTGATGAACTCACATGTATCAACCAATCTCAGGATCTTGAATTCCGTAGCCATTTTTAGACGTACCTCAAGCCATAGATGAGGCGGTTGCCAAGCCTCAATTGCAGATACTTGTGAGATGCCAACTTGCTGCTGTGCAGTCGTGACTGTTCAATGTGCAAAATGCGTTATCCACAGCTTTGGGTCCAACGGCGTGTTTATCCTGCATCGTTTCTCAGACTCAGTTGGGCGTGAGGTCCATTGGGAGCAACAAGAGGATGCTGGAGTAACCAAGTCCGGATTCTGACTAAAGTTACGTTTCTTGCTCGGACAATGCATTCATACAGGAGTTTGCAACGCACATCTTGGCCTGAGTGCCTGGCACAGACAATGACGGGGGACAAAGCAGTCCCTATATCTGGACTTGCAATGTCTTTCTGCTTCATGTACTTGGCTGATTGTCTTCCTGATCCGTGCTTTCCTTGCTACACCACTGCAGTAATGATTGAAGCCTCGTGCATATTCTACATAGCTGCTACGTAGTTCAAAATCCGGACAGGCTTTCGAACATATCTTTGGCCATCGCCCTAGATGCTGCGGAACAAGGGAAAGTGCAGGCCAAGTTTCGTCGCACTCAGATCACTTCTCGCAGATGAACTCCACGAACGAGGACTGAGGACCGCTGAAGGGTGGTGGTGATGGACATTTTTTTTTAGCAATATAGAACACAGAGAAAAGAGTTCAAGTGTGAAACGCTTTGTAATCATGGGAAGGAAACGAGTCTCCATCTATGACGTCTTGGGCAGGGTGGAAGGGAGAAAAACCCGAGGCGTTAAGTTGTTCCAGGACAGAAAATGCCCCGGGGAAAGATGCGCAAACTCAGAACACTGGGTCGAAAATCACTTCTTAAAAAACAAAAAACTTTCCCCAAAATTTGGAGCTTTAACGAAAGTGAGGTAAGGCAGCCAACTTGGCATTTGGTATCGGAGATACAGGGTGGCACCCAACACCTCACCAGAACAGCAGGAAGGCCAAAGAAAGCGAATGCAAATTCGGGATGGAAAAGTTTTGACACGGACAAATCTTAGTCCGAGCCAAATTGCCCCGATGGCATCAGGATGTCAGGAAATTCGAGGTGCTATTCTTCTTCGCCTTCTGCTGCTGCAGCTGACTCACCTTTGGAGCTTCGATTCGAGGGGGGACTGCAACTTTCCAACTTTCCAGTCTTGGTATGGTGTGCAAGCCAAAGGCATCAGCGACTTTCACGTTGTCAAGAAATACACCGTAACTACTGGAGAATAGTACGAAAAAGGTGTTGGAGAAGAAGATTCTGCTTTCCTTGGACCAGCCATCCAAGCATGCGATGTTTTTTTGGCCAGACCACGCACTGAGTGTGGAAAGTCTTGGGTTGGTTTGAGGAACAAAAAATTCGAATCATGGCAAGCGATTAAAATCCACCAAATGCTTCACAAGCCTGCCCAGTTCAGAGATTTGGGGCCATCTGGAAACAAAAAGACACTGATTGGTCAGCCAAAAGGATTAAGTCCGTAGGATCAAAATTGATCCAATAAGCACAGAAAATTGAGCGTGCATCTGTCACCAATCTTTTTCCGTTTTTAGTGGCTCGCAAGCCCAAACTCATCATGTCAGAAGGCGATATCATCAGAGAAGGTTACTGGAGCCCTAAACAAGTGAGAGTGGAGCTGGTCCGCGAAAGCTTCAAGCCACTGCGTTGCTGATATAGCACGACATAAAAGAGCTAAAATTGTGGATTTAGGGAAAACAGCCCTTATGCGGATAACGACTTACTTGTAAGACAATTCTGTCAGGATATTTGACCCTAACAAGAAAATATCGGTACCTTTTTTCTCTCCTTGAGCTTCTTTTGCTCCCTCATGGCCTTGGTGTGCACCATTATCTGACGCTTAACGAGATTGGTCCTGGGAGAGGCCAAAAAAGTATTAAGGACCATCGCATTACACTTAAGTCTTAATGTCGTGCTTACATGGCTTACTGCTCTCGTCTAATCTCCTCTGCACTGATGGCAAAGAATTCCTGCGGTGTGGACAACTCATGGGCGGCCTGCTTGGGCTTCAGAAGCTTTAGTCTTCTGTCCAACTCTGCCTTGATTGGCTCTGAGGCCACCACAGTCTTCGTCAAGCTCAGCTTTTGGCGTCACGAGCCTCACCAGAAAAGATCCAAATCTCCTGACACATTTGAGCAATTGTCAGCTCCTTCTGCAATCATCACCGATCGTGATGTCATGCATCTGATCTCATCGAGTAGCTGCAATTCGACGCCCATGGGAGGAAGTCATGTTCCTCACCGACAGCCACATTCTCTGGGGAGATTTTGTAGCTCTTTCTGATCTTCCAGCAATTTGGTTGAAAAAGGGGGTGAAAAAATGTAAAAAAAAACAACCGGCCAAATTTTCAGGGCAGTTTTCATGCAGTTTTCATGAGTTCTCAAGTTCAAGACGAGAAGTCGCAATCTCATCCTAATGTACTTGACCTTAATCCAATGATTAATTTTTCAAAAAAAAAAACCATTTCAGTGAAAAAAACAACTCCTCACCTCATTTACCCCAGCATTTCCATGCGGCAAGCACTGCATTGACTACATCCTTGGTGACGTTCCAGGTGAAGACAAGGTTTTGAGTCCAACCTCCAGCTGATGCACTGGTCCCGATATGCTTCTTATAGTAGTGGGACATTGTGCCTGTGGGCTTGAGTGCAGTAACAGCGTTGCCCTCAGCTGTCTTTTGCTCCTGCGCAAACACTCAGCAATGTCTTTATGCTTTTACATTTTTTTGCTAGACGCAGAGAAAACGTTTGGATGGAGCAAAAAATTTTAACTCTCTCATGGCGTCATATTGTTTTACCCATCAAATAATTCTTTACAAGCCACCTGGTGCACCTGATGGAATGACAGCAGGTTTCATTGCCATCACAATTTTTACAGTGCTCATCATCATCTGCAGTGTAAGGAGCTTTTTTGGGTAGCTTTGTGTTACCCCTTGTGAGATCAATCTGAAGTAAACATTCATGAATAAAACTTCTCTCTCCTTACCCCAAACCCGGAGGATGTGACTTTTTCCTCTGAATTGGATACTTTTTTTCAGTGTCGGGCGTCATTCAACACCAAACATTTCTCACCTGACTTGAGGACTTTCAGTGGAAAGTCACCTGGCTGGGAAATGACGCACTAAATGATAAATATGCTGTGCGTTGCTGTCTACAAACATTCTGTTCAATATGCACGGTTTAATGGAAAAGCCAAATTCTGGACGGTCCCACCCTTTACCTTTTTACCTAAAACCTTGACTTTGCCTACCCTCTCTTGAACCAAAAATCCTTGACTTTAAGCATTTTTGGTTATTTTTCGTGTATAGACGTCATCTGGAGACAAACATGCTTCAAGTTGAAAATTAAGGACTTGATTTCTTTGTCTGGTGGATTAGTTCTAGGGTTGCACTGGGATGTAGTTTCTGGAGTACCAAATTCCCTATATATTTTTTATCCTTAATTCATCAGCTGGCATTTTGTCCCCTCTCAAATACTGAATAGTGAAGGACACGTAATCTTCCAATTCAGCTCGTACATGTTACAATAAAAATGGCATTCAGCTCTTTGATTTAGTATCTGCCTGATTATCATCCTCCAAAACCCAGAGGACCTTTCCTCGACACCCTGTAGATGTGTTGAAGTGTAGTAGCATGTAGCATACACAGGGTGTGGCTCGTGAAATGTTCCCCTTCAGAAATGTCAATGTCCCCTTTTCTTGACTGTATGGACAGAAGGTGGGTGATTTTAGACCACATTGCTTAAAAATTCGGTTTCACACTCGAGTCTAAGCTTCCATTTTACGTAGGTGCGAACCATTGCTGTAAGTCAATGAAGCCAAGCATCATTTGAGTCATCGAAAGATGTTGCCCAAGTGTTGACGTCTTAGGCAAGTCACCCTGTACTGGACCATACAAAGTAAGAGGCATGAAATGATTAGCAGAGAGCTATACAAATACACAGGCGTAAGAATGTTCACCGTCAGAAAAGGTACTCAGTCAGACAGTTGGAGTCAGGTTTTGAGGAACTAATTTTGAAGTATCATAAGGTGGCTGACCTTGAGGGTGATTCAAAAATGAGTGCGATAAGTTCTTAACGTTAACACCAACTTGTTACTTCTTTGGAGCACATTAGTGAAGAGTGACTCCAAATAATAATAAGCATAAAAAACCATTCTGTCTTCTCAGACTCATGCCCACAACTGTCTCAGTTTTAGAGAGATAACCCAGCAATTTTTTTGCTCTATAAACAGTATTATAGTTCAAGTAGTGAAATCAACCGTTCTCTTTCGGTGAGATTGACAGCGTAAGGACTGTGTGGGTATGAACTTGTGCGTGCAGAACAAATTGTCTGACATTCCGCTTTCATTCAAGCCATTCTCCACTGATTTAATTCCAGAAATGTAGAACTTACGGGTAAAAAACTTGTCGCACTGTCATGTGGCACACCTAGCAAAGTTTCCGCTAGTAAGCGAATACTTAACTATGGCTTTTGGTGACAACTGACCAATGCGACACATTAGAAGCAATCTCACTTTGATACAGCTACTAAGATTGGGAAACTGATGTCAAGATGAAAACCATGAGCATCGTGGTACTTCTCATCCACCAAGCCTTTTCATCATCCACTACCAGAATGCTGGCTGCCATTCTGAGTAGAGCCAGGCCACACAAACCATATGTTCAGATCGTTCAAGATGTCAATGCTGAGACTGATGCTGACCAAGAAGACATGGTCGGTTTGTATGGCAACGCGTCTGGGCTGTTCTTTGTCTACCCAGAATTTGTGTCAAGGTCATGGGTCCCAAATAGTGTTATCGTCTGGAAGGATCTTAAAGCTTTTGTGGCTTTTGTTCGGCAAGACTCTGCCACCTGGACAAGGATGCGGTCAAGCGTGGAGACATATGTTGTTGTATCCGAAGAAACTGAAGCAGTAGTATTGATTGAAGAAAGGGTTCCACTCATTGTAACTTCCTTGGTGTTCCTGATCACGGTTTATAATGACAACAGCATTCTTGTCAAAGAAGTCTTCAAGTATAGCTTGAGTGACAACAGTAGCATTGGGATCAGTGTCCAAGATGCTATGGCATGTGTGAATGACGCCTGCTCAGAAGAATGCTCAATATGGTGTCGACGCAACAACTGGTCCTCTATTCACATCAATACCACCATTGCCACCTTTGCACCTTTAGCCATTTGGGAGGACCCCAGACAAGATCCTTCAGGTCTATTCCCAGAGCTCTTCATGCAGATCTCCTACCTCTTGGGCTTCACCTTTAATGTCGTTCACCCATTGAACAACATCTATGGAGTGCATGATCCCAAGACTGGTCAGTACAATGGCACTCTCGGCATGATTCAGCGCCACGAGGTGGAAATTGGCATCACTGGTTACTCAATCACCGGTGCAAGAGCAAAAGTGATGGATTTCTCTCATGAAATAATTAATGAGGAATATAGGATCGTCATCCGCAATAGAGGAGAGCAACTGGGCATCACTCAAACGATTAGTGTGTTCTCCCCCACCCTATGGGTAAGCTTGGCAGTTGTGGCAGTGGTGTCCATGGCAGGTGGGACAATCATCATCTCCAGGATGAACTTGTCAAGCCTGTCCACTGCATTTACAAATGCATGTGCTCTAGTCAGTCGGGCATTCATAGGTCATCGCTACCCTGGGACCTTCACCTGGCTCTCAGACAAGATCTTTTTGATGTCCGTTATGCTGCTGAGCCTTGTCATACTTGGCTACTACCGTGGAGCTTTGCTGTCCCACCTAGCCATCAGGCGAGAGGTGGATGGGATCAAAACACTTGAAGACATTCTGGACAAGAACTACAAGATTGGCTGCTTCCCCTACACCATGCTGCAGGATGAGTTCTCAGCTGCACCCCCAGGTTCAGTGAAATTCCAGATCTGGGAGACCATCATGCGGCCACACTTTGATGAAGTTATGCTCGCTAATCGCTCCCTGATCTTTGAGAAGATCTGCTCAGAGGACAATTTCGCCTTTCTTGTAGTTCCTGCATACTCCTCGAGCCTCACCCCTCCTTGCACCTTAAAGATTGCTGATGCCAAGTACTCCGAAACCCCCATTGCATTCGCCCTTCCCAAGGACAGTCCAATAGCCCCAGCTCTAAACTACTACTTGGATGTGCTCAGGGAGAATGGAGTCCTTGACAAACTCGTGACCAAGTGGCTGCGAAGTCCAGGAGAAATGGAAGATCATTGTGAGAACACTCATGGAGATCAGGAGAGTCTGAGCATTTATGCCGTAGCAGGAGGGTTCATATTTCCCTTGGCAGGCGGAGTCTTGGCTGTGATCTGTCTCATGGCTGAACTAATGACAGCACTGGCAACAAAGAAGAAGACAAGCCTGGAGAAGATAAGAGCTACCAGATCAGAAAGGATGGATCAAATTGTCAGAGCTATGCATCTGCTGGTCAAGGAGATAGATCTGAGCAAAGAAGAGGAAGAAAAACTTGTCAGGTGCATTGTAGCGAAGAGAAAGCATTTGTAAACTACACATGACGACATAACGTTACAACTATTTAGCAATATCCATTACATTTTCCCCCCAAAAGTATATTAATGTGATGTTCATCAAGGCAGAAATAAAGATTCCAAGTCCGTCAAGTAAGACTCAGCTGGATCATTTGGAACCAAATGATTCACCGAATTCCATTTTTCGGTAAAGGCTTGAAATCATTTTCCTTCTGGGAAGTTGAAATACGCCCTTTTTGTGTGGTACACGCACAAGTACTCAAGAGTGTGAATCAATTGCGCAGTCCACCATTGCTTTCCATTTTTCTCTCATCACATTGCTCAGCTGCTGCTGGTCCGTGGAGGCTGAGCTTTACACGTTTTGATGAGACCGTGAAGACCCTCAATTATTATGGGATTTTTTGCAAATTTGCAAATTAGGTGAAGTGCAAAACTTTTTTTTTTTAGTAAAAGTTGTAGATCTGGGGCTTCTCCATCAACTGACACCATTCTTAGATTAGGTTATGATAATGTAACCTAACCCAACCGATCTCAGGTCCGGCTCGCCTTGCTCACCCAGGACATCACTATACAGCACGAAGCTGCCGTTGTGCGGTATTCTACCAAGAGAATGATTTTGCTGCAATGAGGTGTGCTCCCAACGCTGCTCTGCATCAATTGCACCATCAGATGGCGCATCAGTCTTCAGGTTTCCGCTGGAGTGGTCATGGAGCAGAGACAATACACGGCGGAAGACTACTGAACTGTTGCAGCGCTTGGCCACTTCTTATGGCCCTATGTTGTCCCCCTTATGGCGTCACAGATGCAGCAATTGATAACATCAAAATGGTGTTTTATTTGGAGTTGTAGCGCCCACGTACGATACCAATCTGTCAACGCCGTCAGTGGAAAGTAGCACCTCGCCTTGAGCTCTTTTCTTTTGTTCTTGTTACAGTCTGCTCGTGCTTCAGTGGCTTTTCTACTAACCGAAGCAGGCAGCGCCATCTATATAACGCTTGGCTTGTAACGCTGCAAATGAGCCCTGCTCATTGCTACTTGCAAAGCGTAACAATGTTGCTCAAGCCGATCCAATTATTCACTCCATCTTTACTGGATGTACGATTTTAACAGTCCACCCTGCATGATCAAGCTATTCTTGCTGCATTGATTGGAAAATCAATGAATCACTACAATGTTGAAATATATTGTAATATTAACCAGCGTGAGGAATCATCAAACCTCACTGTTTCCTTGAGTCGTACAAAAACTTTCGACCTGAAGTGCACAGAAATGGAAGGAAGTCTTGCAGGATTAGAGCAGAGCAGGATCAGGATCAGAGCAGGACCAGGGCAAGATCACAGCGACCAGAGCAAGTACAGAGCAACCAGAACAAGATCAGAGTGACCGGAGCAAGATCAGAGCGACCAGAGGGTGACCAGGCCGATGGACCCTTGATCTTAAGGATCCATCGGCTCGAGGAATCGTTCTCAAGATCAAATAGTGTCAGTGAACCTTAACCAGCGATTGTATGTTCTCTTTTTGATCTCCTTGGCATGAAGGAAATGAAAGAGAAATGGACAATCTGGCGTCAAACACTGTACGTGCATTTGGTAAGTGGCATTTAAAGGTTCACTGACACTCTTTGATCAAATGGTGTCAGTAAACCTTTACGATCAGTCTGTCTCTGCAGCGCACATTGCTGCTCTCGTTCCTCGTGCAGCAACACTTTCGGGCTGAAGAGACCGAGTTACTTCTTTGCCAAATAAACGTAATGTGCACGGGGAGGGAATTTGTGGTTTGACGCCACAGTCTCTAGTTTGACGCGGCCCAAATTATGTTTGCACATGTCTCAGCATATTGGGTCACATGACGATCGTACAAACACAGTACGTATATGTCTTCATATCCATCGCAATAAGTCGCTACAATTATATACGTCCCCAAATAACACAATAAGTCCGAGTTTGAAGCGCGAGGGGTGTGACGACTCGAGGGTGTGGAGGTGGAGCGAGGGTCGTCAGGGCCCGAGAACTTCAAAATGCTAGCGAGGGCTTATGGGCCTCGCCCAGGCGGACGTTTGTAGTTTAATGTCACTTTTTTGTTTAACATCAGCTTCCCCCATTTCTCTTGCAGCACAGCACAATATTTTTTCCTCCCCCGGTAGTCTAGAAGATGGCGACACTGGTCATTAACCAAGGGAAGGGAGGAAGGAATTCAAACCCCAGCCTTTTGCATGGAGACCCGGACACAGACGCTCTGAGCTCAAAAGCTCAGAGCGAATTCGGGGCTTCAAAAAATGACCCATTGAAAAACGGGTGGGCCAAATATACGGCCTGTTTGTTAGAGAGACTAGGATTGCACAGAAAAACCCTCAAAACCATGGTAACTATGTCCCAGACAGAGACACAGACCAGGATCAGGACAAATAGGGTCTGACTGGAGTTCTTTTAAGACTACTCAATGACTTGAAACCAACACAGAGGGCTTAGTAC
>JAAUXU010088280.1_pt1 | contig 40529 bp, 31 predicted proteins | sample 7278151 | NCBI WGS metagenome assembly JAAUXU01 (sample SAMN14350113, study PRJNA611818) | marine sediment metagenome | isolation source: surface marine sediment (1.8m) | place: French Polynesia: Moorea | collected 2018-08
CAACAAGGGGCCCTGTTCACGTTGGAGTAGGAGACTCGGTCACCGTCAGCATCCAAAGCAAGTACCCGACCGGCGGTGGGGAAACGGCCGGACGACGAGGGGTCGTATAAGAGCTCGAAGACGTCCTGAGTGAACGTGGGCAAATTGTCGTTCTCGTCTTCAACGTTAACAAACACTCTAGCTTGGGTCAGCACGTTTCCGCTCTCATCTCTAGCTTGCAGGACCAAGTCAAGCGAGTCCGTAGCTTCCCTGTCAAGCATCTGAGCGGTGTGTAACACGAACACTAGGCACGAGGAGTCTTCGACAGATCCCAATTCCTCGAGTGTGAGACTGGGTCCCAAGGCATTTCGTCGCGGATCCGAGGGCTTGAGGATGAACTCTAAATTGTTGAAGCCATCCTCGATGGGTCCGTACTTTGTGCACAGTTCCAAGTTTTCGCTGCCGTCGATTTTCACCAGAGACCCGGGGGGAAGGTTTTCCTTGACGGAGCCAGAATACTTTGGCCGCGTAAAGCTTACTCTCTCTCCAGCTCCGAGAACTCGCACTCTCAACTGTTGCGCACGATAATTGCCCAGCGACGAATCGTCCTCTTCCACGACGGTGAATTCGAGGGTGTCTCCGACGTACTCAGCCAAGGCGTCGGCATCCCCCACGACGAGGTCGCGGCCGCCGTCGGCCAAGAAGAGCAGGGTTTCGTCCTCTATGTTCCAGTAAGACTCCTCCGATCGAAGGGTCCTGAGGGACCCCTCAGGCGGGGGGTGGTCGAACGTATAGACCACGTCGCCTGGTTCGGCGTCTGCGTAGACGCGCAAGAGAATCTCGGTGTGTCTGTGTTGTTGGCGGGCAGGGGTGGTGGCGGTCAAGCAGCTCGATCTCGGCAGGGACAGCACCAGCAAGAGGACAGTGGCGACCCCTGCTCGGGGAGGTCTCCGTCGGGGCGGTCTTCCGGGGACGCGATCCATGTCGGTTCCGGTCACCTGGAGAAAGGGGGCGTAGGAGCGCGCGACCGTCTGGCGATCATGGAAGAAGGTCCGGCGATTGTCCGGATGGGGCAAGAGCGGAGCCGGGAGATCGCTCTCTCTTTGGCCGAGGCCGACTGCGACGTCAACCCTTTCCCAGTTCTCTCGGTCGAAGTCTTCTCTCATCCCGGCCGGGTCCGGAATAGAAAGCCGCTGTTCCCGCGCCCTCTCGCTCTCTGGCGGCGGAGAAACGGCCTCTCCTCGATCGAGGACAAACTTTCCCCTTCTGAGGCCGGCACGAACAGCCCGATCCTCAGCAAGAGTAGGGAGAGCTCTCGCCATTAAGCCCGAGGCGAGCGAGTGCGTGTTCGTTGCCTACTCTTCCTCCTCTTCTTTCCTCTCGTTGGCTTCTCCAACCTGACGTTGCTTTGCTTCTTCTTCTTCTGCCTTCTTTCCTCCGCCACCCAAAAGGGGGCGGCCGTCCTCGTCTCTCCGCTCTGCTTCCAGACGCCTCTCCTCTTCTTCCTCTTGGGGCAGTCGAGCGCGCGCTCACTCACCACGGGAGAGCTCAGCTCACCACTCCAGTGACCCCACTTTTCTTCTTTCGACGCCGGCCGACCAAGAGATGCAGCTTGGGATGCGGTCGCGGTCTTAGCGGCTCGAGCCCACCCTCAAGTCACAGTCCCGGGACCCTTTACAAGACGAGATCCCTGATCCCCGACCGTGAAACCAGAGCGCCCAGCAAGTGCCCAGCAGATGATCACTTCCCACATATTAATCCTTCTCATTGGCCAAACAGGTCCGGCCCCCTGAGGGTCATTTTTTGCAGGTCAGAGTGGTCCCAGGGTCTTCAGTCGCCCACCCTGAACACATCCTGGGCAGTCAGGTTGTTCGCCGGCTTTCCTCCACCCACCTACGCGAGCGCCCATCGATTCGGTTACTTTTTCTACTTGTTCTCTTCCTTCCTCCATTTGTCGCCTCCTCTCGTCCTCTCTCTGGTTCTCTTTGAAGGAGCTCTCCACAATAGGAATGGACGAGAGCCAGCTCGAAGCTTGTTCAGCTCGCACTGACTTCAGAAAATTTTTCAATCTGCACCAAGTCCATGCAGCAGGACTCGTTGGCCTTTTCGGTACGTCCTTCATGCTGACTCGCCTGGTTCGGTTTTCTCTCACATTCAGCTTTTCAGTCATTTTGTGTGAACAATGGTAACTCATGAATTCATTCATTGCTCGTAACAAAGCTGGCTCGCCAATGGCGACTCTACCTACACATACCTCACGTACATTCTGCTCTACTCTATCCATCCGTCCAGGAAGAAGCCTCAAGCGTCCCCGCTCCACTCCACTCTGCTCTGCTCCTCCTTGCGCAGGCGCTCGCTCGTCGACGACTCGATGTTGGAGTACAGTAGGTAGTTTTGGGCGCGCATCATGGAATCACTGCATTGCACGAATCCAGAATCTAGATGGCAACCCTGAAATGACAGTAACAAGTGAACCTAAACAAAAAAGCCGATGACTGCCTTGGACGGGAAGACAGGAGAAGGGAAATAAAAGGGGAGCTCGATTTCGCACTTCCAGACAGGCATGGTTCGCGTCATCACGCAGGAGACCTTCGACCAAGTGGTCAAGGAGAACAGGGAGGACCTGGGGATGGGCGACGAGGAGGCCGTTAAAGACGCCGTGCAGCAATTTGAGGCGCAGGTTTGAAAGAAAGGATCTGCATTTAGGCGAGCTCTCCCTTCCAAGTTCTCGTTCGTTCTTCGTCTGAAACTAGGGCGTGGATCTGAACAACATCGCGATCCCAAAAGGAGGAGGCGACCATCCTGTGCTGGTTGCCTTGAAGTCCCTGGGAGCGCTCCTGGACGCTGAGGATGACGCTGCCATCGATTTTGAGTCAGCGGCTTCTCGCTGTGCAGAGATTGCGGCGGAGTGTGCCAAGGGTCTTCCCGAAAGGGTCCTGGCTACTCAGAATCGAGGTTACGAGACACTGGTCAAGTGCGGCAGCGTCGGAGACGGCGTCGTCAAGTTGGATGCCGTTAGGGCCATGACGAATCTCCTCGACGGAAATCCCGACCCTCTGGACGCGGACGGATTTAAGGCACATTTGCTGTAGTAGATAGGGAGACATAGCCAAGAACAGAGCTATGATGCTCATACGTTGGTTTCTCCTATTTGTGTAACTACAGGTACTTCTATCCGGTCTCCGCACATCAGATAATGCATTGGTGTCGGAGTCTCTGGACTGCTTGCTCAACTGCTGCGTGCGTCACGAACACAATAGGCAGAACTTGGTGTCCAACGGCCTTCTCAACCATCTCGATGATGTGTTTGATACCCACCCGGTAAGCATTGTGTGGCCAGCGTTATTGTGGCCATTGCCAATGCCATTGTGTCACCTTACTTATAATGATCAGCGTGTTGTACGTAGGTAAGAGTGTGCCGAGTATGGCAGGCTCTGGTGCAAGACGACGATGTGAGGGTGCCTTTCGGTCAAGCTCACGATAACGCCAGAGCAATCGTGGAAGATCATCGGGCACTCGGAAAGCTGTCAAAGATTCTAAAGAGTAAGAATGGGCCATTATAACTTCGAAGGTGCATATGAAACTCTCTTGTATGTGTCGTGTGAAATTAGGCGACTTGAAGGAGGCCGATCTCACTCTCATCCTGTCGTGCTTAAGCAGCCTGACAGTTCGCAATGAGTATTGCCAGGCAGTGGTGGACGAGGGTGGACTGACACTTCTTTTAGGACTTTTGCTCATGCCGGACCAGGTAGGCATCCGACTTGACGTAGTCCCACACTGAAGTTTCATTAGGAGCTACTGTAAATAAGTGACCCTATGATACTTGCAATGTACCTTTGAAACACATGAAGATATCGTTTTTGCTGCCTTGCAGAAGAAGGCCGTTACGAGGGAGTCTCTGAGACTTGTCAAGACACTGGCTGGAAACGATGCCGTCAAAGTCGAGATCGCTAAGGCCGGAGGAATCGCAGTTATCGTCAACGCTATGACCAAGAACATGGTAAAGAAGAAGGATCATAAGAATTTACTCCAACTTTTTCACACACTACGCTGCTGGGTCTAAGCATTAGCCACTCAATTTTTGATTTCTCAATAGGCTACAAAGTCCATTTCCCTCTTTGGATGTGGCGCCATTACAGCCATCTGCCTAAGGAACACCACCAACGCCGCACAAGTTGTGGAAAATGGAGGTGCCCAGGTGCTCACACAGATTCTGAAGGAGCATATGGATGCACCCAAGATCCTGGTGAGTGAAACTTAGTGCGTGTCTGTGTAATGGACACACAAGCCAGTGGCCATGGTCTTGGACCAGCTTGGGCTCACCCATTGTACTCTGGCAAGAAGTGCCCATCGTCAACTGCCAAGAACCAATCAAAATCATGAGTTTTTTAAACCGTATTTTACCAGGAAGTAGAAACAAACTTTTATGCATTTTTGCTCCAGGATCACTTACTTTTTTCCTGTGTGGTTGTGTAAAGTAGCAGCTCATACTTTATTTTTTTTAAATATACGTAAGGATATATTTATTTGGTCGTCTTTGGAATTTTAGGAATGAAAGAGGAAAGAAATTGAAGGAGAAAACTATAAGTTTATGGCAATAAATTTGTCCACTTTGATTTTGTACAAAGTTTTTTCTATGACTGTAGTTACTCTCGCAGCAAGAACACCATTTTCTCCCCCTAATGTGGCCAACTTAATGAGACGTGTGACCACTCTACATGAGATTCAAGAGACGTGACTTTATGCCAAAGAGGACCAAAGGTATCTTAGTTCTTAAAAGCAAAGTTAAAGTTCTTATTTTTTCAGCCTTTGAATTCCCAAACACCTCTTCCTGTCTTGACAAGGGCAACTGGCTTGTGTGATCATTACACAGATCCGCATGAAGTTTTACGAAGCTTAAAGCACTCTAGCCAAAGTTATCAGTAAATTTCTGGTGTCTGACGTGGTTATTCGGGACTGTATGGTACACATCCCCTACTATCATGCCATGTCCAACCGATGTGCTGGTTCATGGAATTGTGCGCAGCTATCATTTACGACTTATCGTTTTCCTAAAGATCGCCTGCTGCAACGCCATCCGCAACGTCGTCTCTCGTTCAAACTCTGCGGACAGCAAAGCTGCCTTCGTCAATCTAGAGGTCGAGGAACTCCTACATGCCGTTAGGAACGCTCACCCGAGTGCCGCAGACGCCGTCAAGGCTGCTCTTAGAGACTTGGATCTCAAGGTCGAGCTCAAGGAAGAATGGACTGGCAGTGGAGGAAAATTGGGCTGAGACGTTATTCTATGGGTGTGCCTTCAAGGATGCATACTTGAAGGCCATCGAGGCTGTCAACGTCACTGCAGGGTATGGAAAGCACACAGTGATCTAAATCCAAACACTAGCACAAGATGACTAACTCCATTAAAAGTAATCCCGTCCTTTGCCTATATCCAATGCGTTTCTGTTCTAACGGAAGCCATTTGAGAACATGGTGTTGTTGATGGTGAAATAAGCAATATCAAAGTTTAAAATACAATAATGAAGAATTCACATGCCATGGCACATGCGTGTTACCAAGATGTTGTTATTGTTCCTAACTAACACCTGACTGAGCAGAACGGGAGCGAATCGAGCTTGCATTTTATCCAGCATTAAATATACACGTACGTCTGGACCAGTAGCACTATAAACACTCTTTTTATATTGTGAAGCTCTCTAGGCCTTGACGACCTGAGGGCCGGTGGGGTGGGTGGGATAGAGGGTGGGCTCGAGGGCTAGAGCGACTTACCCAGACGTATGCTTGCAGTTTAACGTACACTTCGTGCTTTTGCAGCCACAGAGTTTTTGAAATTTCTGTTGTATATCATCTGATGTAGGCTTCTTTGCCATTGCAGCCAGCTTTTCTAGTGTTTTCATTGAGAAGTGAGGTTGAAATTGATTGCTAAGTGATTGCTGCTGATGACTGCTGATGTTTCGAATATTGTTCATCGTCCATTTTGGAAAACATTTGTAATACACTCGAAATTTACGAACTGACGTGTGCATTGCTCCATTAACGCATCCATTTTTAGAAAATGGGACGCGCATGTAAAGCAAAAAGTGTACGTTGAAATTGTGACCACCAATAGGTATTGTACAGTACGGGACTTATGCACAGTATGAAACGGACTTAGCACTTAGGCTTTAGCGCACCTTCTTAGGGCCAGAGCTGCACGGTTGAGTGAAAAAACTGAATATGTAATAGCCCTCAATGGTGTGACCATATTTATTTGTTGTTTGTCAATAGTCAAGTATTACAGTCGCATGTAGAGGATATTCATTCCGCTGACAGAGTACAAGTGAACTGCATAAAGGTCCTCAATTTCTTATGGCAGCAGTATTGACGTGCATGCGATTCTATTGCAGTTTTCCTGCCTTTACCCATAGAGTTTTGTTCTGACATCACAGTACAATGGAAGCCGCTTGTAAGAGCTTTGGATGTAAGAGAAATGCGAATGTAAGAGCCAGAATTAGTCGAACCAAATCAAATATATGAACATGACTAATTCGGTTATAAGAGTCCGACTCGAGCCTGCTCTCGCAAGTGGCTTCCCCTCGACTCAGAGAGAAAGCTTAGCACTCCTAAGACAGCTTACAGTCATTTCCACGTGTCTCTTTGTCTAAATACTAATTTAGGGAGCTGAAGTCAGTTAGTTGACCTCCCTCAGTAAGTTAGTTGAACCATGCAAAATGGTGTCCGACCGTGGCGTGCAGTACATACTATAGATTACACTGTTTAAGTTCATAATTAACCGATAGACAGAAATTTCAATGCTTTTTTCCTGTACTGATTAGAGCATGTCAAACGTGCAGGTTTCCCCTTGACGTTATCCGAAATTGCAAGTGCATTCCTAGAAAGAAGCAGACCAGGCCCATGGAGAAGATTATAATGAGGATTCCCAACGAGAGGAACATGGGCCCCAAGAAATGCGTGGGCATCCCCATGGCTTTGCCCATGTGCCATTCACCTGTGAAGATCAAAGGACATTTCTTTATTACGCGCTACTGCAAGACTATGGAGCAAGGGTAACTCACCCTCTTCTCCGAAGTGAACCAGGTAGGTGAGCCAGGCGCCCACGATGAAGAGGTAGGTGGCGCTCGCTGTGCCAATCACCTATGCAAAGAAAGACTACCAATGAACTTCTAGGCTAAAAGCGGTACGTGACGTACGTCTCGGAGGCACATTCGAACTACCCGAGCAACCGATATAAGAACCACTGATTGCACTGATCAGACGCTTGTATTTTCTCAAGAAGCAATACAAATTAACTGTATCTAGCATTGATGGGTACAAGGTTCAGACGCTTATATAGTAGTTAAATAAGGATCAAGTTGTCTAATCCCAGGGTGATCCTCTCGTCCATTTTTCGGTGCATTGTTCTATAGAGTAACGTTGGTTTTATGTGATGACATATTGGATGCGAACTTATTACGAAAATAGAACAGCCAGGAAGGTGTACGAAATTGTCTTATACTTATGTTTAGAGAACAAAACATTGTTTTGGTTGTTTCTCCGCCCCGTTGGGTACCCGGGTCTGCCAGAAAAGTGCAGCTGGCCTCGCTGCCTTTACCAGGCCGGCAGCAATCACGAAATGGGTGTGAGGGTTGAGCAAACACAGGTTATGTACTCACTGTGGGATACGACCGTTGGCCAAGGTGGGTAATTTGGCTTGGACTCTGGTAAGATGTACCTACCAGAATTTTGAATTTCGTATATGTCTAAGGGACCACAGTTGAAGCTTGGAAAAGACCTACAACAAGAGCGCATATGCCACGTCATCAAAAAGCCTTAGTACACGCACAAGTTTTTTGCCTTTTCCGATCTCTTATATCGTGCCGTCCCTCTGACCCCGCATCAAAGTCACCGCACGCAATGGCAATGACTCTATCATGGAACACTCAGCAAGTATAGTATGATATGTTACTACTTAAGTACCAGATAATGCAGAGGTCCCTTATCGTCCGCTCGGCGCCGCCAGGGTGCCTTGTAGAAGAGGATCTCTGGCACCGGCGAGGAGGGGTAAGAAGTTTTGGCGTCGGTTGAAGCCATGGTTGGGCCAAAAATTCTTGAAGTCACATTATCGGTGGGGGAGACGTCCTGTGCGTTACTGCTTCAGCAGTGACGCTGAGGTTCTGTGGTGGTTCTGTTATCTCCCTCTGTTTTTGCCCATGGTGAAACAACCTGCGCTCGGGTGTCACGCAGTGAGCAGAAAGAGGGAGGGATTATGCCCATAACCTTGATTCGGGATATGCGACTGTCTTTAAATCACTGCTGGCCCCGAGAACGAATCCAAATGAATCATTGTGTGGCATCATGACGCTGCTGCTTGGCAAATGTCAGTGTTAGCTGCTGTCTGGATGGTCCACTACACATGCCGTAGACTTTGGTGTTCTGTAGTTTTATGAGTCGGAAAAGCAGTCATGACCGCGATAAATGTAAGAGGAGGGGTACTTTTTCACCTCCCTTGAGCATGCATGACTGAGCGAGGAAAGTCTATTTGCCTAAAGATCACCAGCATAACGCGATAAAAGTTGACTTTCTAATGGCAGGTCTTGTTACGACAGATGTAATACGCTTACCTAATGACAGCAACATGTTTGCAGGCCTTCCTGTAGGCCTAGCTGCGGCCAGCAGCAGTCCTCGTTAGTTATGCAAGTCCTCTGAGGAACCACTTGACCACGACTCTTTCTTTTTGGATGGCAGTCATTGGAAAAAATTGCGTGATTTATGGTTCAATAGAAAGTGGAAGAGAGAGTCTCTGGTGGTACAAAAAGCCCCGATGGGGTGTGGAGGGAGAACATTTGTCTATGGCAGGCGGGGTCGACGTCCATGTCAAATGGAGATTAAGGAGGCAAATCGCCGCCCTACCATCTCTCCACGGTCAACTAAGCAGCGTCAAGTCCCTAACGTTATTTGAGATGATAGAAGTGAGGAGAGAGGCGTAAAGACTGGATCCACTCACCTAAAGGACACCGAGGCTCAGTACACGGTGCATCGGGATGAGTACGGCACCATACCTACCTATACTTAGACACATTGTTATAGAACGAATTGTCAATGATGTAGATACGTAAGCAACGGTGATGTAAGAAGGCAGTCGGTTCACTTCCTCTTTACTTTCATATTTTCGAATACTAAGTGTAGCAGCAATGCAATAGAAACATGTCGTCAGTGACACGGAAAACTATAACTTAAAAATGTGTTTTTCCCCCGCCATTACTACGTCGCTCACTCCCCGCTCTCCCTAAGGATGCGCTCAAACTCCTCGTCCGTATTGTCGGGTTCATCGGGGTCGTCGCCATTGCCACCTGCGGGTTCTTCGATTAGGGTCAGCGTCTTCAAGTCCACCGTTCGACCCTGACACGGGAAAAGATATGTCATATGTTATGTAACGCTGAAGCTGCGTTCATTAGGCTAGGGCAAAAGGGAGTCAATTTTGGAATTCTAACTACCCTAATTCATTTCACGTGCCTTGGAACAAATGAACATGGCACAGTCAAGGAGTTTTCTAAAAAAAACCCCTCCTTCTCGTCCTCCACTCAGTGTAAAGAAAAATTTACCTCCTCTTCCCTGCAGCACAAATTATAGTCAAAGTTTTGGTAGGGACATCGAATTTTTATCCCTTTTTTCCTGGCAATACCCTATTTTGCATATAAAACTTCAAAATGAAGCATCTCAGACAAAGTTCATTTGGTTGGGGGACTTTCGGATTGGCCTCAAAAATGAGGTCAAATTTTTTTCCAAACAATTTGGTATGTGCACCCACATCCCTTGTGTGTGTCTATGCAAACTAGGTGCTGACTCAAAATTTCAGCACAGATTCCATAAAGCTGAAGTCAAGTTGGTGACACCAAATGATCTCCTTCCATGACTGCACAAAATAACTTTGAAGTTATTGGAAGTGAACAAAAAAATTTGACCTCGCTTAACGTGTGCACTACGTCATCAGGTTACCTTGAATATGATGAGGTACATGTTGGATGCCCACATCATATTGGCGTCGTGAGGCGTCTGCTTCACGTGTTTGGAGGTGAACGGGTTGAGACCCTTGAAGATGTACTTGCAGAAGAGCGCATCGAGCCGTTCGAGAGATTGCACGTATTCTTCTTCATTCAGCACCGTGAACGCGGCTACTATGTTTTTGTCCAGCAGCAGCTCCAGCGTCGGCTCCCAGAACTCGTAGACACCCTCAGCGTGCAGCCCAGGATGAAGACCCACTACCAGGTCGGGTTGTTCAACTCGTTTACGGTTCACATACCTAGGACGTACATGTATAAAGTGCAAGGATATACGAACTATACCGCACGATTGGTTTTCGCTCTCTGGGTGCAAGTACGAAGGGATTATGGGTAAAGCGATGGGGAAAGAAGCGTCTCCACAAGCACAGAAAACGGTCTCGTATGGAAAGCATAAGAATTAGAAGGATTCTTAACTCTACCGCGCAGTCTAAATGTTCTGCACCAAGCGTTTTTTCCTCTACGTGAGCGTAAAATGCCCGTTTTCTGTGCCAGTGGAAGCGTCGCTTAAGAGAGCGACGCTGAACCTGAGTCATCCATTTTGTGACTTACTTGTCCCAGAAGTCGTGATAGAGGCCTTCCCAGGCGGTGAGCTTGCACCTCGGATTGATGAGCATGGGCGACGCCGGGGAACAATCCTGCGCCAGCTGGCGGTTGGCGGCGTCTGGGCTCACCAACGTGAGCTTGATTGGATGCAACGGATTCGCAGCCAGGATCTCATGGTAGAATCCAGCGTAGATCATGGTTGCTTCCGGTCGGTCGGTGCCCACCAGGTGCACTGACTTGGGCACGTTCTTCTTACGCTTCGGTGTACGATCGGAAACCAACTTGCCTGTTTGAAGTTTGTTTTATCATTATTGATATATAATGATAACATATATAATGATAATCTTAATGGCACCAGTGTGCAGCAGCGTACCAATCGTAACTGGATGTGTGAGCACCCCAGAAACGAGTCTCTTGAGAGCTTCGACGATACCATCTTCCCCAGGGTCAGGAGCTCCAGTAAAATCCCACCAAGCGTGGATGTGCTTGGCCTGCTTGCGGAGGAGCTTCACCAACCTCTCGTGAATTTCCCACCTATGTTTGAGAAAACGGCATTGACACGGTGGTGTCTTAATGGAATGAGTGAGTCATACGTGCGGGAGAAAAAGTACGTACGTACGTTCCTACCGATTGAGTGGTCGAACCTCAAAACACTCCGATTTCTCCTACGACTCTGTCTCAGTTTGCTCAATTAGCATGAAATTAAGAATGCCGTCAACAAAAACTTATAATTAGTCTCAGCGTGAACACCTGGTGCAAAATTGCCTAGCTCTTTGCGAAATTAAGCTGCCAGCATTGCCAACCGTTATCTGCTTGAGAGGTATGTAGCACGAGCATCTCAGTCTGTCTTTGTTGTAAAAGCACTTGGCAATCTGCCATATGACCTGCATATGCTGTCATTGCACAATAAAAACATGTCTGGGATGCTTGACACAGATTTACATATATGTATGCGGACAACTAATAAATGCTCAGAGCTCCTAATCATTTTTATCATGCTAGCGAAGCTCACGCACCACCTGTAGCAGGTAACTGTCATCGTTCCTACTGCGTAAGCAACGTTCGCACGTGCGTTTCCTTGCTCAGCCTAAAAGATATCCTCCACGCCTATACTGTACAGGTGACTCTGCCAGACTATCTACTTTTAAACATTAAGCATGTGGTATCAGAAGGGTAAGCGAGTGAATGACAAGCAGTACATAAGCAGTCTCACCACTGATCCCAAGTTTGAATCTCTTTGGCCGGCTTGCTCCACTTTATCTTCTGCAAGACATCTGGCAGATCTTTGGGCATAGTGTTGGGAAAGCATTCGACTATCTGGAAATTAAATTTTTGCGAAGCTGAAATTGCGTCTATTTTATAGTGAGAATATTCACACTTACTTGGTCGATTCTCTCCCTGCCCAAGTCTTCTCCATGTTTGTCGCTAGGTGCATTATACTTCTCAAGCTTCTTGACCGTGAGTCTGAACGCCTGCCTAAGTGCACAAGTGCGTAACACGAATGCGGTCATTCTTTTTCTATTTAGAATTATGAGAGGAGCTTCATGCTTGCCTCGTCTTTTCTTCCACGTCAGTGCCAGCAAATGGTTTGCCCTCGCCAAAGACGTCGGCGGGAGAGACCAACTTGCCCTTGGGGGCCAGGACGCTGGCGTACTTCTGGCTGAACTCGGAAGGTGGGTACTTGTCGCCGCCCATGCGCGCCATGACGTCGTTGCTGGTGTTATCCTCGATAAGAAAAGTTGCTCGGACTCCTCTTTCTTGGTCCTCCTGCAAGTTTGTTTTTTTGGCTTGTATTTTAAGGTCTCTCTCTCTCTTCGTGTGCAGAAACTTTTTGCCAATACAAGTTAGAGCGCTCATGGCTAATGCAAAAAATGTACATGGCTACGTGCATCACGCGTAATACTCACTATGCAAACTGCGGGGTACTTACGAGATGTAGGTTCAGAATATAAGTAACCAAACACACTCAGCTCGAGTGGTCAGTACAATTGAGTAATGTAAATTGTGCTTGTGCGCGATATCACAGGGGCCTTTATGATTCTTACCTTCTCGTAAACTGTGTGTATGGGTGTGTGTGTGTGTGTGTGTGGCTGTTGCTTGATCACAGATTGAGAACGAGGGGAAAGTTTGGGTCCGGCCGGCTGTCGTCTTCTCTAGGGCAGTAGCTTCTTTACAGTGTGGATGGAAGTATCAGTCAAAGCTTAGCAAAGCAAAACTTAGCCATTACTTAGAGATGGTGAACTGCAACTCATCCACTAATGTACGAAGCAGATGCTCATTGACCTCCACCTGCCGCTGCTGCATAGAAGGAAAATATTTCAAGACTAAGTTTCCTGTTCCTCACTGTACCAGTGCACACACCCTAAAGATCATGCTGGTGGCGAGAGCTGGCAGTTTGCCAAAAAGGCTGTAATTTTTCCACTTTATACTTATTTTTCTCTCTCTCACCCACCCACTCACACTCACACACACACACACACACACACACACTCGCACACACACGCACATATGCTTGTTTGTGTAGGTGAGCTGAGGGCTGATTCCCTCCAGTAGTGGGTGACTGCGTGCTCACTATGTATCGAAAAAGAGCAGCTTTCCCGAAGCCTCATTTTCGCTGTTGCCTGGCCGCTCCCTCGCTCGCTCCCTCGCCCGCTCGCTCTCCTTCCACATGAATAATGTCTATTTTAAGAAGATATGATAAGAGTAAAGTGACTGCGCGACACGGGCCATCACGAATCAATTCCCCCACGAAAGTTTCGTTACAGATGTGGTCTGTATGTTAAGAGAGGCTGCAGATCAAACAGGAAATAGGGACACGATGCTTTGACGAAGCAAGCAGCCTGATGTAGGGCTAGGGCGTGATGCTTCCGTCTTAAATTCGTGTGTGCTTCCACTCTTAGGGCTGCACCTTGACACAAAGTACAAGGTGTAACACCTAACAACTGTAGCCAGGCAATACTGAGCTTTCTTGCTTCGATGCATTCGAGGGGTGCTTCTACAAACCGCACCCGATCATTCTTCCCATGCCAAGAAACTGGCGGCCATTTTCAACAACATTTGTAAACACCTTACAAAGTTCCCTCGTGCACTCCAACTCAACTAGTCACGTGAATGAATGTGTATACGCCTACTGACGCGACATGGAACCTAGGAGTTGGTACAAATGAAAAAAGGAGTTGCTGAAATCCAGACAGAGTATAACAGAAAGATAGTATATCTTGGTTAAAATTTGGCAACATCTCTATGACACTCTGTACGTACGTGTATGAGTGTACGTGTCTGTTCGATCCACATCTCTTCTAAGACCACCGGAACGATTTGGGCGAAACTTGGTGAGGGAGTAGTGGGGAGTCCCTGCGGCTGTCGATAGGGAGTCAGAGCCCCCACCGTGATGAATGAGGAGAATCCCCCGAACGAGTTTTTATAGTAAAACTTGTATATGTAAAACTTTCTCCTTGGGCAGGAAGGAAGTCCACCTTCCTTCATTCGAGGACCTCGAGGTCAACCCGGAAGTAAGAACGGTCTTATTTTGAGTATCTCAGTAGAGCGAACTGCCTTCTTGGGCCCCTGGAACAAAAATGATGCGGACAGACCCACCAGCGTTCCGTCAGTCATTATGAGCGCAGTCAGCTGACACCCTAGGAGACGTGCACCCGCCAAGGATCAAGCCAAAGGGTTGCCCCAGGGGGTAGTAGACCTGGCGTGAGCTAAAAATGCTACGTCTCTACGCGTGTGGTAATAATGTATAAAAATACCTGAGGTGCCACTGCCGCCTGTTGTTGGTGCAGTGCGTAATAGAGCTATCAATCACTGAGAAGACTTGTTGTTGGATAAGAGAAAATAGTAGAAGAGAGGCCTTCTCCTCTCTTCACTGATTGATTGGTCTGCTGCGGCTGATACGACGTCATCAGCTTCAGACGAGGCCGAAAAAGTGGTAGGAGTTGATTAGCAGAGATTTCTTTTCTTCTCTTTTTTGGCACAGATTGTCAAAGCAAAGGTGACAAACGTATATCGCTTTTTTACACAGATAGAACAGAGTTGTCAAAGGTCGACGAAGCTCACGCAAGCTCACGTTTGCTGTATCTTGTATGTTACCATGCACGATACAATTAGGGCATGGACAGGTAGTTCCATCCTATCATTACCTGTGTAACGACGATCTCCGGACCGTGGAATCAGTTGTTACTTTACTACCGGAAAGCGCATCTTACGAGGACAAAGTAGTAAAAATCAGTACTAACTTCGCCATCCACCAGTTCTCTGACACGAAAAAGACTTGAATCTTTCAGCCTTCATCTGAGCTTGATAACAAACGGCCCACAAGCCCTGAAGGCTCCCTCAGACACCACAGACGTGTGTTGCGGAATGTTGAATGCACACAAAAATTGCAGACCTCGACTTAAACGCATCTAATGCCTGTAATGCGTAAAGAGCTGGCAACGCACATTCAGGAGCGAAAAGAAGTACTTGAGTTATGCATATGACATTTCCGACTAATGGGGGACAATAATTAGCTAAATGCCACACTTTCGGTTTGCAGAAAAATAAGAGAGGTGCATTCCCTAGGTATAGTCGAGGTCTAGTGTAATGGTTGGGCAAGCAAAATGTTTAAGTACTTGCAATTAACTCCACTCGATTCTTATTTTGGCCTGACTCGCGAATCATATTTGACTTTTTCCGTCTCTCTCCAGAACTGATGACAATGGTGCGCAGAGCACCCAAATCAGAGCTAATTGACTTATGCTGAAACAACTCTGTTCACTGCAAGACTTTCTCAGATCTTTTGTCACGGTAGCAAGGTGACGCTTTAGCAATGCCTACCAGTCAAGTACTCATTTGTAAGTGCGAGTACATCCACGCTTTGTTCGCCACTCCCGACCAGACGAATACCTTCGACCTTGACTGTACGTACAATCTGACAATACAATCAAGGCTTCTCACAATATTACTGCAGCATTTTGTAACTCGGCTGAATAGCGTAGTAATGAACACTTACAAATGTCACTGCAGAGTGAGAGGAAGAGAAAGAACCATATCTTCGGCTTCCACTAGAAACAGGCGTAAGTAGATGAAGAAGAAGGAAAAAAATGGAACATTTATCTACATCCAGAATCTATCCCTTCTTAGAGGCGTGCATACAGTGTGCATCAGAATAAGCGTCACTCACTTTTTGTTACACCAAGACATAGCATGACAGGTCTTGATTATTTGAGCATGAAATGTTGTCTTGGGACACCGTCAACATTTTTTTCTGCACGAACGTTTGGTCCTCTTGCCTCTCGAGAAAGAGACGAAACGGTCCCTTGGCCAGAGAGACGAACGAATCCCTTCTTAAAGACATTCTTGAATAGTACGAACGATCATTTTCGGCTAATGAGGTTTTGTCGCAGTCTTGGCACGTTGTTAATCGACCCACATTCTACTATTTCTGCCGACTTTGTTGAGGTCATCGCCCACATTTGGCCTGAGTGACACAAATTGTGAACCACTGAACAACAAAAGAATTTGTCACCCTCTTCCTGATTTCAACCAATTGACATACATATGTAGTCGGTCCACTGGAACAGTGACAGATCAGGACTTCCCAGCTGTCTCTTCCTGAGCAGGACAAAGGTCTTGGTCAGTGCAGACAAGTGTGTGTGTGTGTGTGTGTGTGTGTTCAGCCATCTTGCAATGGCGAATGCTATGCAGAGATCGCCCTTCAGGTCAAGTTAGAAGAAATCGTCACTCGACTTGGAAACGGCGTTGTGAGAGGCGAAAACCCGTTCACGGAGAGAGAGGAATAAATCTCGAGAGGATCCTTTGGAGGGCGCGCTCTTCTCACCTTCTGCTCCACGCTTTCCGCGCACTCTCCAGTTTGCCTTCGAACGGCCGACGACGCTCAGAGGACCGATAGCGAGTACTGGACGATTGCAAAAGAACAAGAAGCCCGAACGTCTGAACCTTGGGGAGAGAAAAGCGGGCTCAGGCAGACGCTTTTGCCTCCCTGGGTCTGCGAACTACGCAGGAATTTTTGCACGTGTGGGGCTTTTTGGCGTGACACTTCAGCAGAACGTGATGAGGCCGATGAAGAGAGGGAGTCCAACTGAGGCCTCTTTTCCGTTGCTGTTGGCAGAAAAAGCCTGAGTGGTAATGGAGAACGTATCGAGGGAGAGGGCTAAAAATTGGAACTGCGATCTGGAAGCCAGAGACTTGAGGAGGATCGTTCGCTCGCCGGTAGGTTCGTCAAAGTGTGGCAGGGATATAGAACGTCTGACGAGCTATGTGTACGTGCTGTCTTATCGTCTATAGTCTGACTATGAGCGTGTACGGACCAGCTCAGTGTCAGTGTCGATCCTGAGACTGCCAGTGCCTGAACTCGTCCCGGGCGTGTCCCCTTTCGGAGGAAAAAAGAGAACTCTTGATTATCTTTTTTTTTGGCAGGACGAACATTCCAAGGTCTCTTTTTTCATAAAAAAAAAAGATAAATTGCTGAGGAGGATTAACACAGAAGAGGAAAAAGACCTGACAAGGATGAGAAAGATATCTCATCATATATAAGTGTGTGCGTTCGTGCGTTCGTGCGTGCGGGTGTTGAGAGGTTAGAACACTAATAAAATCAAGCATGCCCGAGGAGGTCACGTCTACATGGGGCACCCAACATACGCTCGGATTATTTCTTTGGGTATTAGAGACTGTTGCGCTGTGCTGAACAGAGTCTACGTTCAGTACTTACCTGCAAGAGTTGATTAAAACGAGGCAGAAATTCTTTGCCCCCACTTGAGCACAGCACTCAGGCTGGATGGAATATGTGTGTTACGTAGCAATCAAGTTGGCAGCCTAAGCACCAGTGGTGTACTGGACAACGTACAGCAGTCTATTTTAAAGGACCTTTTTCTCAAGGAATGGTCCAGGTTTGACATAATTGCTAACGTTTGGCGCCTTTACCTGTGTGTGGGGGAAATTCCAGAGAAAAATCAAGCTGCCGACACAGCGACAGTGCTTTTAAGTCATGAATTGGCATCGGAAATGCATGAAAACGTTTTGACGTAAAACTTAGATTTGGGAGCAAAATTACATGAAACTTATATTTTTATGTAAAACTATGTGAAATCGCAATTTTTCGCTGTCTGTGACGGCTAACGCAATCTCTGGGACCAAGGGTGCCAAGTTCAAGGCCAACCTTCCAGTTGAAGCACCCTAGCATCCACCTCTTGGAAGAAGTTGGAGAGCTGAGGGACAAGTCGGGGCAGCCCTTGGTTTCCCGGGTGATCTTTCCACGTCTGGTGTTGCAAACGTGAAGGTCACCCTGATCACCAATGCCAAAGTGCACTTTGCATTTAGCATTTAACCGTTAAGCATGCATCAGTGCATCCTCATGGACTGCAGACACCGTTCGCGAAGAAGAATCTTTTGACGATGTCTGTCACTCATTGTTTTTCAACTATGAATCCTCCGGGTAATTTCTCATGAACAAAGAATAAACAAAGTTGTGAAGTTAGAAGAAAAATAAAGTACCAGCTTGTACCACGTACTTGGAAGGCCCCGTTCTTGCCTTTCGGAATGGCATAAATCTGGGATGTCACTGCATAAAGCCAGGAATCTTAAAAACGTAATTATTACCAATGCCATATTGCATACTAAAAGATGCCACTTTCAAATGGCGCCAACTTTCACTTATTTAGTTTAAACAGCCAAGCCAGTTGCAGAGAACAAAAACATGACAACTTTTAATCATAAAAATGACTTCCCTGTTGTCTACAGAGGCGTCACTCAGACAGGAACTTAGCTTTGTAATAAGGAGCTCACTCGATCTCAGCGGAATCGGCTTTAATAGTAGAAGGAACCCTTGGTTAGGTGCAATATTTCCAATGGTCTTGTAGAGTCAAAAATTTTTGATGAAGTTGGAGAGTCTTAAAGACAGCGAGTAATTCACTCATGATGGCCTGGCTGAAAGCTGCTTTGAGATCTCCCTTCAGATCACCTCCCTCGTCTGCTATCTCTTCTGACATCTCAACTGGCATCTCCTTCTCCATCTCGTCTACAACAAGCGTCATAGCTATCCCACAAATTCTGGGCTGCTTCACCGAACTTTTGCCTTGAAGCCATGTTGGAGAACTCGTCGTCACGGAGAAAAGTGGGCCTCCGGGGTATTTAGAAGGGGAAAGAAAGGGTTTCGCTTTGCCTTGTCCTGATCTCCTCAAAGCTGCAACAAGACGCGTTGCTAATCTCGGCGTACTTTCTTTCTTTTCTTTTACATTTGCTGGACCATGAGCTTGAAGGCCGCTTGGCCCTGAGCAAATTGGCCTCCCTGAGAGTAGTGGCCTCGGCGGCAAGTGGGATTGCAGTTGAAGCTGCAACACGACCTGTCAGGACCGTGTACATTTATTGCCCTCCAGGAACAAGAGGAACGTCCTGTCTGCTGTTAATCAGGACCTTTGAGATGGCCTTTCTGAGGTCAAGAAATAGCGACAGCGTCGTTTCCAGACTGTTCCAGCGTGTCTTCCAGTCGAGAAGAAGGTTCAGTTCCTCGACTTTCTTCTTCTTGATGTACACGCAGCTGTGCCGAATCTTGTTCTTTACGGGAAATTTCTGAACGTCTGCCCGACCTTGTTTACATCCACGTTCAGGAGGTCGTTCTGAAACTCAGGGATATCTCCAGGCTCTTCTCCTTCCCCTCCATTGTCATCATCTTCATCTCCTCCTCGGGGCAGTTATCTTCTCCTTCCTCTCCAGTGGCTGAGATCGCCGTCTTTCGGACGACCCCCAGACTTTCCAGGTGGATCCCATGTACAAGGCGCAGCTCATCCTTGAGTGAGACCAACCTCCAGAACTTGATCATGATACCTTGATCGCGATTACACTTGTACCAGTTGCCATTGCCAGCATAAGAAATCATCGGGCAAGGATTAATTGCTTTCTTATGTAATGAGACATTGCCATGAGCCTGATCTCCTCATTGGGCAGATACGATGAGCACCTTGAGGGAAAGAGGACGAACATCTTGCTCGTGACAGAACATCTACACCTCTGGAGACGACGGCAATGGTCAATTCCCGGACTGAAAAAGATGATGGATGGATCTTCTTGCAGTGTTAGGGATTTTGGGATAAGCCTTACCTATTGGCCCCAGGTCTCATCATGTTCTAGCGTGGTTCTGCAAGTGACGCAACAGGATTATGCTTCGGTATTTCTTGATTCTGCCCACATTTATACGTACAGACTGCACTGCACGATGCAATGCATGAGTGCTTCTCCGTGTCTGTGTGTGTGTGTGAGCAGGGACTTCACGAGCTGCATACAAGAATGACAAGTATGACTTGCTGGTCATTGACACTGCCATCATATGTCGCGGACGCCTCACACGCCAGGTTCCGAGTTGAAAACAGTGGCGTCACCAATAATACTACGGCCTGCAGATTTTTTTGAAAGCTTGCTTCGTTCATCCCGATAGAGTCATAGTAGGATTGACAAATCTTTTCATTTTTTTTTAGGGAAGCGGCTTCCTCTTTACGAGCATTTCTCAACAGAGTGAAAAAGTTATTTCCATCAGTCCAAGGCAAATAAAGAGAATTTTAAGTCCTCGGCCTACGTACGGGGCCTGAAGCGGAAAATTGTGACCCAACAGTAAATGTTATTACAGACTTTTTTTTGAAACCGACGTGAGAGCATGATAATACGCGTGAGTAATTGCGTTGTGCACGCAAACCTTGCATGGGAAGAGAATCTGCCATCCTTCGACGCAGCACCTAATTTCAGCGAAGAAAAACTTGGTGCACGCATGGTATATTTTTCTACTTTTTTCCGATGAAAAGCGATGAAGAAAAGTAGCAATTCAAAAATGCGACGCAGAAGTCACAAGTTCAAATTAATTCTCATTGGAGAAACAAGGCGCAAATCAGGTTTCGGTCACAAAAGGCAGCATCGGCCAAAAATTTTTGATCACGGCAGACATGATGCATGGATCCAGTAAGGTAGGCCTTTATCCAAAATACGAAAAAAACCCTCAAAACGGTTCAGCTTCATACTGACGCTTTAAACACTGCATAGCTGCAGGTTTCATTCACAAATTGTACAAAAGCACGGAGAAGAACGCAAAGTAGAGACTAGGACCAAATATGCCAGAGCATTTGCGCATGCACAGACACACTGTACGTAGAAAGTGACGAGCATCCTTCATGATCCTCTACCACAGTGATATTTAAGGGCGGAAAGTCATTTCATAATTTACGATATCATTGATGCAAGTTGACTTCCTGGCACAAATGTTCGTTATTAAGACAAAAAGGTCAAAGCTTGACAAATCCAGAAGGTCGTGTGAGCGTTTGCAGCAAGCACGTCAACGTCCCGCCATTATCACCATCGTTACACACCATTTCAATTACCCACTAAGTCCTCTCTCATCTAGAGATGGATCGATTCATGGTTGTTCGATTCCGAATTCTTAGTTAGGGACTGAAATCCCGATTTGAATCCCTCTCGTCGTAAGTTCCCAAATGAGTAACAGGTAGTTATCTGGGCTGCTTTTTGCAGCATAGTAAACATACCAAGTATCCTTCTTCATTACCTTTCATAAACAGAAATTATTTGAACATCGTATGTTTTTGGTTGCTATTACTTGCAAACTCACATTAGATTTTTTTGCTATGAATGTAGTGTTTTAGTGTCTTGCTTTTTGTCGCTCAGCTTGCGTCTATTTTTCGAAACGACATTTCCTGGATTGCTAAACAAGAACTCAGCAAGGACAGATGTTGCTTGCATGACAAGTTACCTAGGCAAACCTTTAAAATTCTTGGACAAAGCTGTTTTCCACTTCAACAACCATTGTCTTGAATCTCCACCTTGTTATCTAGTGTGGTGCTGCAAACTAATGTTCCAATTCCATCAATGCATCAGGATGTCGTGTTTAACCAACCAGTCTTCTCAGGTCCAGGTCAAATGTGTCCCATGGTGAGCTTTCACCTGCCTGATCTTTATGTTTTTGGTGCAGTTATGCCTTGTCCCAGACTCGTTCTTCCTCCTCTGCAACAACAAAAAGCTGAAGCTGTCTGGGTCTGCCTGGACCAAGTCCACCCAGAGCCATTCTACATCTTCACCAGCATTTTCTTCACCTAGGAAGCCTTGGCACCCCATTCCTCAAAGGGGAAGACTTGAATTTTCTGTCGTAATGTTTAGAGACATCAAAAATGAAATGAATTGTAAGACGTATGAGGTGTGAGGTGAGAACTGTGCTTGTGAGTAAGCACATTATCACATCACCCGGAACACAGAACAGCCAATTTTCTAAATCACTTGAATGTGGCGCCCTGGAAATGATGCACAGTCCAGAAGTCCTCTGTCTTCTGAAGTGCCGCTGAGCAACCACCCGATCATGTAGTAGACGCCAGGGATCATTTCACCCGCACAGCTTGTGGGATTATATTAATCTGCTAGAAATCGAAGCTTTAGTTCCAAATGGCTCACCCATTGTGAAATAGAGCATGGAAAGAGATCATGACCGAAGTTTGTCGTGAAGCCCTGCCAGACTTGAACTTTGATTCCGTGGAGGAACATTTTCCGAAGTTGACTTGGGGTTGAAATAACTTGCGAATTAGCTCCTAGGGCGGGATAGACTGAAATGGTCCAAGACCATCCGTGATCTCATTGACATCCTCGAGCCAGAATGTCATCAGGATGATCATGATCCGTGTTTTGGACACTCCGATATTTTTGGAGCATCAATTCACTGTTCTGATCCAGCTCGAAAGTGAAATGATGCTCCATCACTCTGATCTGACTTTAAAGAAGGAGTAGGAATCTGCTCCACTCCACAACTGATATCCAGATAGTAATAGAGTAGAACTTCAATGGTGTAGAATAACGTCCCTATCATGAACTTCTCCTGACAACCTAATTTCTACTGAAAAAAATAGCGAAATTTTGGCAAAATTTCCTATTCACTTTAAGGAAATTAATTAAACGAGGAAGCTTTCTTTCTTTAAGAAATGCTGCTTCCTAACTTGTGTATGGTCATGCTGATTGGATTTCAGTGTCCATTTTATCCACTCTGTGCAATGTTGAGTCTGAGAGCCTTATGCAAACTTCCGCAGCTAAAAAGCAAATGATTCTTACTGAATTCCTTGTCAAAAAAAAACATTGCAGACCCCTTGTCAAGGGGTCTGTAATGGGTTTGTCATATGAGACACTCCTTGTATCTTGTTGGCGTAGCGTAAGATATCCTCAGTACTAAATCACCACTACAGATACTGGTATAAGTTGCCAAAAGCCTTCAATAAATGTGAATATCATCAACTTTCCCTCATCTTTTCAAAAAAGTACTCATGACTATTAACATCTGAGGTCGTTTTAGCTGACCTTTGAATTAGCTTTGTTAGTGAACCACATTTGATACAGCGAGCTTTTTCTGGGCAACTGATGAGTTGTAAACATATCTAAGTTTTTCTATGGCCCATGGACTTCATAAGTGTGAGCACTGGGAGCAGTTGTCGTTGCCTTGCAGGATGTCCAGGGCCTCCAAAAAGTTCCAGAACACCTAGGAGTACTCTGAAATATATTGTATTTTCCTCTCTGAGTCCAACGGAATCTATAAGGGCATCATGACCAATGTCCTTATTCTGGCGAATCTTGTTCAGTCTTGACAAAGCATCATACCTGTTATGGACCTCCGTAAATTTGCCTGGTCACAGCTCGTCAACTGCCGCCAAATTTAGTAAACAAAGCTGATGAATGAAAACAAATGGCTTCATCGGCCGCATGTGGCACATACTGAAGGGAAGAATTTGGTAAAATCTTTCATGACCTCATCTACAAGATCACTCATGCTCATAGCGGTCTCCATGCAGATGACCGCAGCTGGACTGCTCTGGGAACTGGGAGGAGGGTGAGGCAGCACTTGAACTGCCCCTGGGCCGTTCCAGGGGAGCTTGTCACATATGTGATGCGGACTATCAACATGCTCAGGTTCTACTACTACGATGGTGACTGGCCATGGATGAGACTGTGCACACAAAGGTCATGTGACAAGCTGCATGTCGCTGCACTTAGGGTTTTCTACGATAGTGCCGGGATAAAACCATTTGTTTTCATGCAGTTTGTAGCTGTCACTGATCTGTGACCAGGCAATTTTTAGGATGTCCATTCCCACCTAGTGTCATCAGGAATCACTAGAAAATGACAGCAGTTCTTGCAAATAAGGTCAGGCTCTTTATACTCTTGCAAGACTGCATTTCGACCAAAGCTTTGCATTTTTTGTACATTGCTGAAGACTGTTTCCTGAAAACTGGATCATCCAGAGAAAACAGGACAATCTTTGCAATTTTGTTCATTCTGTGGCGGTACACTTGAAGTGGGGAGGCAAATGACCAAGATTCTCCTCCTCTGTGCCCATGGTGACAATGAGCTCTGAAATATCAACAGGGTGAAAATTACATCAATCCTCTTTCTCATTTTCTGCCCCTGGTTTGATGCCAAGGAATTCCTCGTGAGTTATTTCAAACAAACAAAAGGTCTTGAGGAAATCTGAGCCAGAGTCGGTGATGCAGCCAACATCTGTGTTCTGGATCATAAACTCCTTGAGACGTTCCTCCTGGGCATCAGCAAGAACATCAAAAGTGTTGGCTCTGATTTCAGGACAACATGCAAGGTCAACTCACTGTCTTTAAGTCATCATCTAGAAAATGAGTGGTGCCCCCCAAAAATGATCGTGTAACCTCACTCCACAGATTTGCAATGATGCAGACATCCTGAGCCTCCAGAAGAGCTGCTTGAATATCTGTATTTATGTCATTGAACATCTTGTCAATGTGCTTTATAAGGACCTTGAAGTCCTTGATCATTTCTCCTTCACAACCTGGAAAAGATGAACTTTTATCTGGAACAAAAATCTTTAAAAGCTGCAAATCTTAGCAAGCAAGACTAGTTTCTGAACATTTGGCTGATCGACAATTTTGAAGGATTGGTTTGTGTGCACAAAAAATCGACTATGTTCTTGTTGTAAGGAGCCTCTGAGTCTCAGCGGCAGAGGAAGATGATTAAGCAGACGCAGGCTTGAAGAAGGTAGTCACAGCGCTCTGCATCTGAATCTTTCCACCCTGACCACCCTGAGCTTTCAAGATTTTCTTTTGAGGCTCTCCCTAACTGTGCCCCACTCCCTATGAAAGCCAATATGCTCCCTTTGGGTGGGGCACTTTAAATTGGTAAGGGATGAGGTGGATCAAGATTGCTCCTTGTTGCATAGCAGACAAAGAAACTCCAGGCACTGGTGAGACACATCACCACGAGGAAGTGGAAGCAGGCTTTCAATATCCTCCAGGTGTCTCCACCAGGTTCCTCCTCTGCCCTCAAACCTGGATCGTCCTTTTGTACGTCAAGAGTGCAGTTGGCCGCCATCTTGTAATCTTGAGCACATATCATTGTGATAGTGACTAGCGCGACTAGAAAAGTTTCGTATATAGCACTATTTTGGGGGAATGATTGTGTCTCCAATCATTTGGAATGTTTTCCCAGCCAACCCAGGGTGCCTAAACAACAAATAAATTGGCCACATTAACAGCTCTGTTAGTGCACACAAGTTCTTGAAAGTGTTCCTGGTCGGCCCAGTCTGCACAGTATGAGGTGATGAGGATGCAGGAGACCTTAAGAGAAGGGGGAGATCATGAGGTCTCGGGTTCGACAGTGTTTACGATCACTTCAAGATCACCCGCCATGGCTGACTCCACAGAGTCCTCCATAGTCTCGATAATTATGGTCACCACGGTTTTTTAGGTTTCGGAATGATTCAGAACGGATTGGCCGCTCCTACCGCTCCACTCCGCAATACACTGATCCTGATCCCTCTGAAGTTAATCAATTGGGTAGGTTTGAAACTGTTACAAAGAGAGGGTCATCGGGTACTTTACCTCAAATGATGGGTTTGCGCAGTTGACTGACAGTGTCTTTCTTGAGTCCTTCTTTCAAAAAGCCTTGCATTGAACTGCTTTTGTTTGTGACCAGCAATGATTTACTAGCTAAAATTAAAGTAATGAATCAAATTGAGGGTTTATGTAATCGCATGGGGAAAGATGAGAAGAGAAGACTGGAGTGAAATGGCTTGTTCGGGGAAAGGTGAGTGGACATGTGTAGCATAACTTGCATGTTTTTTTTAACGTGAAACTGAGTATGACATTTTGGCTTTCGAGTCAATGACTCGTTTCCTAAAATTGAAATCCAATCCTGAATCCGAATCCTCAAAAGATCCATGGATTCGAGCCTGAATGCCACTCGGTGATCCGACCCATTTCTACAGTCTGAGGCGAACCAAGACGGCCTGCCCCACCCGCCTTACCCTGGTGCCTATAAGACCAAATCTTTAACTGACGAATATACGAACGGTCACATAATTTTAATGTGCTGACCTAATGTTGCCGCGGATTAATACGAATTGTGATTGCCAGGCCATTCTTTTCTTTTTTCTACTTCCTCTCCCTTTTCTCTTCGTAAGCTACATTTTTCATCCGCCCACAAAGAAAAACAGATGGCCTCGACCATTTATTGTGCGTGGCAGACCTGCTACAGCACTGTGTGCACATACGGTACACGTACTATGCTTCAGTTTGTGGTATGCGCTCATACGTCGGTACGTGCCACACAGTAAGCACAATTGGACCCGCGTACACACTGCTCGTACGCGCATGTCTACAGGGTGATGCGCAGGTAGTGCAAGGAGATGTCAACAATGTCGGCTTCATACCAAGTGTTTTGCATGGATAGAGGACCAAGGGCTGGAAACGTCATGTTCTGACACAGTTAGAGCCATTCCACTGATCATGTTTGACCAGAAATTTTGATTTTCCCATGAAATGAGACCCGGAGACCCGAACGAGGCTCCTCCGGTATGAATCAACCTGTATGAAGCACAGTTGGACTCGGACGCCACTAATGCTCCCGCTTTCATTGCAAGGAAGCTCTTCTTACTTTTCTCCATTTCTCTACATTGTCGTACACTGTAGGTCTCGTATTACAAAAAGGGACATCACGGCCTGGCACACACATGCCTCAAAAAAATGTACGCGGAAATGAGATGTTCGAGGGGGAAGAAAACGATCATACGAACGCATTCAAAAGTACAATGTGGTCTCTGGAGCATTGAATAGGCTTTGCCAGAGTTGCGCGCCCTGAACAGACAGGGGAGGCCGCTTGACACGTGCCCATGGGTCCTGTGAAACAACAACAACAGCTGCGGCAGCAACAAAATGCCGCAAAGATGAATGTCACAATTCAAGATTTTATTTATGGATTATTTGAGCCAGGTGAGACCGCACGTAGCAATGGCAACCTTCAGCAAAGGTGCAGAAGTATTCCCTAAACGTTTGAGTGCTGTAGCTCTCGTCCATCTCGGTCTTACACCTCGGGCAAGTCAAATTTCCCCCTCTTTTGTGGCTGTCACCTGTCAGTGACCCCAAGCAGCTTGTAGCAGGCAACTCTGGCCCAGCCTCTACAGCGTTCTAGAGGTCATCAGCACGGTGTAGCTCGTTCAAGAGATGCTCAAATCAATGATATAGCTCAGAGTATAAGCGTCTGCGCCAGCTGTGTTCGATCTGGTCCCACCGTTCCTTATATTTTCAGGCACATAATCGCTGCCACTGAATGGACACGACGAACTAATGTCTTTTTGTGACAAGACTCATGAAAAATCGAGCAAGGTCTCCTAAGGCTGAACAAGAAAGAAGCACAAGACAAGCAAAAAAAGTATGAGAGAGAGAGAGAGACTTAGAACCTCGACCAATCCGGTTAATCATCCAATCAGAGGATGCCAAGGTAGTCAGGAAAAAGTTGGAACTGTTTTTCCCAACTGTCTCCTCGTTCCAGGGGGTGGCGAAGTGTGACAAGTCCCGAAAGGTCCACTCACTGTATGTACGGCACTGTCCTGACTGCAAAAGCTTCAAGCTGCAGTGTACCTGAAGCAAGTAAGAGGTTATTTGATACACGTAGTACGGACGTGCAACACTTTCCGAGACAACCGAGATGCTAGGGGATTACATAGCGGAGTACACATTATCGCGCTCTATGCAGTAAGCGTTGAGTGGCTAGAAAACACAGTCTTTCTACGGTTGACAGTGCACTCATATGCACACTTGCGACGGAGAGTCAGATTCCGTTTCTCCTCCCCCTAAAAAGTCGACTATGGAAGAACATACGGTATATCCCAAAGATAAAAAAAAAGCGAGTAAAGTAACGGGAAGGAAAAAGTTGCACTGCTTTTTTTACGAAGTTCATGAGGAATGTATCTGTTTCTCGGAAAGTTCAAACTAATAGTGGGAAAGAAAGGAGGAGCTGAAGAAGTGCCTAAACCAATTTCGTTGCCTGAGTGAAAAGTTACAACTTTGACGTGATTTCGTTTTGCCACTCATACGTTGGCTAAAAGTACTGGCTTCTCCAAGGAAACTTTCTCCCCAGGTCTCTCACCCACATTATGTTTGGTAGGAAATGCCTAGTTTTGTATGTACGAACCCTCTTCCTCCTACAGGCACGGCACCCGTATGTGTCGTAAGCGCCCTGTGCTGTACCTGTACGTGACAAACGGTAGCAACTTCTGTCAATGGGAGAAGACTCTTAAGGTTAAGAACAGGCTATACACACAAACACTTTTGTAACTGCGTTGGGGCAGTTTTGAACTGTATACGCCTTTTTACTACATGTTAGGCGAATTTGCGATACATTTTTGTTCACTCATCAGATAACTCAACTGATTGTGCATTAGTAAATTACATCTTCATATTTTATACAATATAAAAAGTTCCTCTCTCTCTCTCTCTCTCTCTCTCAGACTGAGACTTTCGGACGGAAGAAATTGGAGTGACGAAAGAAGAAAGAGACCAACAACTATTTTTTCCATTATAAGCGAAGCTTCTTTTCTGTGCAGGGGTTAATTTCCCCCAGCTTCTCCTACCCTCATGAGAAGACGAGAGCGCACGCAGTACGAAGCACATGAGTGAAAGCAGGGTCCAGTTTTTGTTTCTGGAATGATTCGTTTTGGGTACTCTGCCATGCACGAAACTTTATATGGCTCATTTAAATCACATGGCTCTGTTTTTGCTTGTGTGCGTTTCATGAGCTGATCTTTGTTAATGCCATTTCCTGCTTTCACCCATGCGTTAATCGCTTCTTGCCCCGAAGACTTGCCCGCTCATCGACGGCCTGTGCGTGCACACACACAAACACACGCACACTCACACATATCAACAGCCTTCTCTGCAATGCACAAGTAATTACAATCTCAATGAAGAAAAGAAGATGCATGGGATCATTGGTGAGAGAAGAAAGATTAAGGCCATGATAACGCGGAGAAGCTCACTATACCACTCTTGTCGATAATGCTCCATTCTTCTTCCAAATGACGTCGTCATCAAAATGATTTACTCCAGCAAACGCAATTTCTACATGTCACACTACTTTCTACTACTGCTGCTGATGCGTGTCGCTGGTGTTCAGCGGTCTCCGGACGACGGCGACGCAGCAACTCCGGTCGTGGCCAAGCACGATGAAGAAAAAGTCTCCTTCAACGGAGGGACGACAAGAGACGATTGGTTAACGAAGGAGAAGAACTTGGTGGCAGCCTCGCCGTTGAACGAGGAAAAGAAGGGAAAAGCCGGGTCGGACGGCAGAGCCAGACTCGGAAGAAATGTAGGGAGCGAAGATCACAATAGTCCGGGCGAGCATGTCGAATTTGGCAGTCTTAATCACATCCCGGGCTTCACTTCCTCCGAGGAGAAGATGCTGGAGTACGACAGAGACCTGTCGTCGACGTCGTCTCTGCTGCCAGAGCTCGACTTGGATGAGATCAACACGTCGACGGAGCCTTCGTCGACGGTAACGCTGCCATCGTCAAAGCCGTCGTTCGACATTGTGACCAAGTTGCTGAGAATCGTGGAATCGCAAGCGATGCAGGGAGCAAACTGCACACCGGGCACGGATCTCAGCCTAGGAGACAAGGTACGAAAATGAAGCTTCTTTATAAGTGCATGCGTGAGAAGTACATACTGTAACACAATGAACCTACTGCGTCTACTGAACAAGTGTGTAACATGCAAGTGTATGTATTTACCCTACCGTACAGTAAAGCTCAAATTTAGTTAGGTCGGTCCGGAGTTGGGAAAAAACGACTAAAACGGAGGATACAAAATTGGCAAAATAGGTGTACCGTAACAATTCGGTTGTCTCAGAAAGTTAACTTAATGGGAGTGTCACTGTAATGCACGCATTCGTCTGTATGGACTGTTTGTGAACCCCGCATTGCTATGTGCAGGTTGTTAACCGCTTCAGCCAGGAACGCTTTCACGCTGCTGCCATGGTCGCCGTGAACACGGCCAACTGGCTGACGAGGATGTGGAAATACGCCCCTGAAGTGGTCGGTCAGTCCGAGTACCTCCTGCACTCGTCGGTTTTCTCCATGGTCGAGTTCAACGAGGACATCTTTGCCGCTGGAAACTGCTACGATGCCGAGGAGTACAAAGGCTACTTCCTCTTCTGCCCATACGCTTACCGCCTGCCGGAGGGGCCGCTGCTCGCCAAGGACCTCGCCATCGAGTACAAGTACCTATCAAACTCTTCCGAGTGGTTCTTCAAAGCCAGAAAGAAGGCCGAGGAAGTTGTGAGGGCTGGAACGTCCCTCAAGAAAGGTAGGAAAAAAGCAAAAGTTGAACGATGAATTGATTCCTGACAACATAAATTAGCCTGGCCGCCTATCATTGTGTACTTGCAATGCGCGTACAGCATGCAACCTTAAGAGGTGGATAGCGCGATTCGGTTTAGAAACACACGGTACATGCGTAGATGGATGTGCAGTGCGCTTATGGACTCTTTCACCCCTCCTTCTGCTGTCAAATTGGCAACATTTTTTTAGGACTTCTGGCAGATATAAAGTAGGACATGTGTTATTTTTGTCTTCGCCTGAGAAGTGTGTGGACATTGCAGTCACAAAATAGTTGAGGAAGTAGGATGCAGGAGAGGAGCGTCTGTCCACCTATGTATCAAAGAACGTGGTCTTTTCTCCTTGCCATTATCTGTGTCGACACCGGGTTCGTCAAAAGTCACTCTGCATTATTCTTGCCTCCCAAAAATGCTAGTGATGTTCTGGTCACTGTCAGACTCTGGGTTGCTAAATATCAATGAGTACTTAACTAATTTTTTAATTACATATCCAATTTGACCTCTCTGCAATAAACATGGCGTTGTCCATGGCCTCATACAGGTGGCAGTGCTCCTGCCGGTGTCGGCAATCTAGTGGATGCACCAGGCAGCTGTTGCAATATGCTGACTGCTTTTTGGAGAGCAGTACAGAGAGCAGACATCAGTTTTCCGCGTGAATATAAGGAAGGAAAAAAACAAGCTTATTGGTGCTAATTTTGATCAATGTTAACATGGCTTTAGTGACAGAAGATTCTGCCAGAAACCTCATCACACGACAAAATCTGCCAAAATGCAGTTGAAAACTTTTTGGTGGAGCCTCGTCGTCTCGTCTGTAGCTCGCTAAAAAGTACCCTCACTGAGCGGCATAATTACCTCAACTATCATCATAATATAGTAGGTAATATTTCTGAGCAAATCTGCCGATCCTGCCAAGTAGAACGTGAGGAGTTCATTCACCTTGCGTGTGAGTACCCTTCACTCACCAGGGTGCGCCTGGCCACTGTCCGGGGGCACCAGCTTAATAGACAACCCCTTGACCTATACAGACTTGTCAGGCTCACGAAAGTGGACCGCTTTGGCAAGGCCATGGAAAGGAGGGCAGAAGAAGTTAAGTTCACTGGTGGACTCGCCATGCCAGGCATAAATGTCCATTAAGCACTTAGATGTTTGCCACAAACTGGGGCAGGAAAAAAACCAACCCAGGGTTACTCCTTTCTCTTGTTGGGATACTCATTCCCATCGAGACACCCCTTTAACAAACAAACACTCACTGAGCTCAATGAGGTACCAAATGGCACCTTTTGCACATGCGCAAAAGATGGCACCAAAAACGTCAGAAATTATACTGATCAGATTCCAATGACTTTTGACAAACTCTGTAAATGCGCGTCTGGAGAAAAGCTGTCCATTAAGTGATCCGATGAAGAAAATAGCTTCGACCACATTTTTGCAAGGCCAGTAAAAAGAAGTACCACCAATTGAAGGATCCTCACATGGGTCGTATTTTCCACGTGACGCTCGTGACGCGCAGCATCTTTGAGTGCACTCGAGCCTGTGACTCCGTAGGGCTGCCTATACGGGGCATTGATGTAAGCTATCCAAGGCTGCCAAATGCAGAAAAAGAAAAAAATGCTACACTCACCATTGACTTGAGATCATCGACACGATCTTGCTTGAAAATCGATCTTCATTGTCGACTGCTTGAAGCCGAAATAGAACGATTTCAGGCGATTCAGCCTATCAGTTGTGAGCACATTTAACTGACTGGCGCAATGTATTGCCAAGCGAAGGCTGTGTGCATTCACAGGAGTCAACACAGTTCCTTGAACATGCAGTGCAAGCTGCAGCACCAACCAATTCCAATAAGACAACGTAGAAGAACTTATTCATGTGCGTGAGAGCAAGACTCGTGGAGGAGCGTTCTTCGGTTTCATCAATTGCTGCCAGTCCTTTTCGTGGGTTACGAATAGGGACAACAGTTCTGTGCCATGCACCCACCGTATGAGGCATAATGTTGTCCCCCTTCCTTCTTTAAAAAGCACAGTCTCGAAGGATCTTTCAAAACTTGGTCGAAATTACAGAGACCTTTCCCCATTCCTCCACTCAGCTCAGAGAAAGTATTTAGTAATTGATAGGTATTAGGACAAGGTCAATTTTCAAGTTGGCGTACAAAGTGGGGCAAAATGGACTAAGGCAGACAAGCAATTTAGTTATAGAAGTAATGGCTACAACCGCTGTCCACTGAATTGCTTGTTGAGTGAAGCAGAGGCATAGAGGCTCAGGCGAAGGTATAGAAGTTTGCGGTGAACGGTTTACTTCTCTCACTCTCTAGCCTCTCACTCTCCCGCTCTTGCTGCTGCACCTCTCGCTCTCATACCTCTTGCACTTCTCGCCCTCGCTCCTCTTGCACGCTCTCATATCTCATATGATCTACGTCAGATATAATGTTTCAGACATGTGTAGCTGAACTTATCGGACACCGGTTCTGTTCTGCAAGTCGCCGCAGACTGTATTTCTGTGCCGCGTGCACAGCATACGTGCTGTAGAGACACGAAGGAAGCCTCTGGAAGAGCCACAAAAGACTCTAAAGAGATTTTTTTGCTTGCACCGGTATCCTAAAGAAGTAAAATTTGCAAGGTTGCAGAATTTTCTTTGAGATGGCTGAGAAGTGGAGGAGAGCGACTTAACAAGTGCATTGAATTTGGCGGCACGTACGTTAAAAAGGAATACGAAGTAGTCGAATTTAATTATCAGTCAAAAAATAGAATTATAGAAGCGTCACAATATATAACGTTGCCGGGCGCCCCTCGTAGTCGACTTTCTTCTCTTTTTTGCTGTCTTTGACTGTTGAAGGCCGAAGAGTCCTTCTGCAGGCTGCGCTGGTGACACAAAGTTTTTTTTTATTTTAGGAAGTTAAAAATCGAACTTTCCTCTTTTTGACAGGGCGGGAGGACTGCCTTAGGGCACTTTACGCGTACTTGTACTAGTACGGTATGCGTAGATGAGTCCTGCACGGCTATACGTTCGTACGTATTATGTGAATGCAGGCCGACATGAATTAAGTGGGAAAATAGTCTCTGAACCAAAGTTTAATCATCTTAAGATTTTTTGCACAGATAAGTTTTGAAGGAGCTCTTCTTACCGGTTTAGGAACCTCTTCCTCAATCACAGAAACTAGATTCGAAAACACAAAAAGTAAAATCAGCTGAGAGGTCATTTACTGCTATGCAAAGAAAGAAAAGATACCCAGACTTCGTGCTTCGTGGTGCTGAGCTCTTGACCACACGCTCATTTGAGGAACCACTTTCTATCATCGCATTACAGTCGAACTTCGTTGTCGTAAACTCCGCAAGAGTAAAGATTCTCAAAAAAGTAATTACTGCAAGAATCTTGATGAAGTAATTACAGTAATGATCTCGATAAAGTAATTGCAGTCAATACCTTTATAAAGTAATTACAGAAAAGATCTCGACAAAATAATTATAGTGAAGATCTTGATTAAGTTGTTACTAATATGAGAAAAAGCTGTATAGAGTACACTAGAGGCTTCTGACGTAATGCTCCATTGTATCCAAGTTCGACTGTACACGGTTGCGCGACACCGCGACAACTTCTCACTGTAGCACAACATGCCGTCCCAGCCGGTTTTCCACCACCTATCAGCCACTCTTCATTGTACGCTTTTTAACCACTACTTAGCTATTTCCTCTAGTGCAACATCTCCTGGCCTCTATCACTGTCGAATGACTTAAATATGCCTTCTGCCTTTCATTCTTCCTGTTGCGTCTTTCTCCTACACGTCCATGGCCTGTAAGTTCATGTCCGTGTATTTGGTCATGTCATTGGAGGTCTGCACAATAGTGGGGAGAGACCTCTGCCTCCTCATGAGGACCATGAGTATACTCTAAACAAGGCCAACAAGAAAGGGACAAAGTTCTCGCATCGTGTCATGAAGAGGCAGAAAAATGCCCAGGATCAAGACAACATTTACGGACATCATCCACGGTCCTCTATGTCAGTGTCATGACACCAGCCCAGACAGAGCCATGGTAAAGAAATTGTCCTTTTTGCTTAAAACAGACAATGTGTACCCGACAAGGAGTTTCAACACTCCACGCAGTAACATGTGTACTGAAGTGCCAGAAGAAGTTTTTGCTGCAGTATTAGAGAAATCCTGCCTTTTATATGCAGCTGAACATAAATTTAATATTTGAAGGTGAAGTGTCCGCCGCTTGTCAGAACCAAAAACTCAGCTTGTGAGAACCATTGACTGCAAGCAGGTACATACACTTTTGAATAGTCAACCTACTCAAAAGGGACTTGGGTGCACAAAATATAACAATTTTTCACTCCCTGAACTAGATTGAATGTGATATTAGGCTACTAACTGAGGGAGAGATGAAGCTTACTTTGATAAAAGAGTTTTTTGGGTGAAAAATCATGTCATTGGTTCTTTTCAGGCATAGGGAAAGCAATAAACAGTCACCAACATTGTTCACAAAAGCTCTATCTGCTTACGCCGGATGTAAGTACCAGCCTCCAGTAAGAGCCCTAGTCCTTGTTGGTCGCTTGTGTGATTACCCCGGATGGTTCTTACAAGCAGCGGCCATTATAAAGGTAAACCTAATCCAAGGAAGGGATCACTCCTTTCAATTTTCAACACCTGCAGAGAGCAATTATTCTTGTCTTGCATGATACAGGAAAGTATAATGACAGGATCTTCATTTTTGGCCGACATGAATTAAGCAGGAAAATAGTCTCTGAACCAAAGTTTAATCTTTTTAAGAATTTTTTGCACCTATAAGTTTTGAAGGAGCTCTTCCTAATGGTTTAGGAACCTCTTCCTCAATCACAGAAACAAAATCTTGATTCTTTGTGATCATGACTTGTCGGGCATACTGGAAAGATCAGACTTGGTTCATTGATGGAACGTTTCACGCCATGCCTGAGAGATGTATCGCCAGTTTTTAGTTTTCGCTGTAAGGTTCGGTCGAGTTTTTGACCTTGTGTACGGTGTGCAGGGGAGAACTGGCAGGATCGAAATGAAGAAAGAAACAAATTAATCATTGTCATCTTATTTTTCATGCAATTAATTTGAAAATTTTTGTTCTCGCCGTGTTCACCTGATATTCAAGCAAAAAAACCAATGGATATGAATTTCAATGCCAAGGATGCCTGAGATGCCAAGGACCATCATCTGCCGCGGGTGCTTCGTCTTGCAGATGCACTTGATGTCGTCCCGGACAAGAGTGAAAAATGAAGTTGTAAAAATTATTCCTGAGCCATGTGAGCAGCTTATTGCACCGCTTGAGCCGGCTCTCCCGGAATTTACTGCCTCCGTGATCAACTGCTGTTTGCGACGGACATAGATCTTGAACTCATACTTCCGCAGGTCCTCGCAAATTGTAAAGTCATGCACAACCATCTTCCGAGCGTGCTGCCGGAAGGACATGTCCGGGTTCATGATGACGTAGTTGATGAGGGCCTCAATAGAGGCTTCCATTGATACCGGCCCATAATTGCTAGACCTGGGCTTCCTTTCAGTCCAAATCCTGACGCTGGCAAAGCGAGTGATCTCTGCTTGAGGTATTGTTGCGTCGAGCAGAACTCTTTCAGTCAGAATTCCCAGAATCCCCAGTCTTTTTCTTCTTGCCGGGTCATTTCAGGTGAATCATCTGTACACGTTAGAACTGCAATAGTCGTTACAGGGGTGTCCCTGGACTGGTCAACTAGGTATTCCTCGTGAGGATATACGAAGAGGGACACAGTGCGCTCCAGATATGCATAATGAAGATCCAAACAGTTAGAAAGTAACTTGCCCCATTACCGGTCGCTCAATCCTTATCACAGTTATCAGTCATCCCGTCACAGTGCGTCAGAGAGAGTACATGTCGCTATACCAGATTACACGCATGTACCTACCTAACTACTAAAGCTGACATGTGCAGGTGCACGCATGCATACACATATGTGCATACGCACGGTACAGTAGTATCACGGAGCATAGCGAAACTGTGTCTGGCATATACAAGTTACGATGGCGCCCGCATCACTCCAACTCGTAGTCAGCACGTAAAAAATTATAATTTTATATTATATTTGGTGCTAGACAGACAATTCTGGCATCTACGTATCTGCTTCACGCGTTGACATCTGTGTCTGCTCCAGAACTTACCCTCAGGCCAAAAAGGGGAGTGATAAAAAGGTCGCTATTAGACCTACAAGCAGTCTTGTGACTATATTTTCTGAAATGGTAATGTAAGGAAATGTGATATTTAATTACGACTAGAGTGCTCAGGAGTCGGGAGTGTAATGGCATTACCACCAATGACATTTAGGACATATGACGCATATTAATTAGACGTTACTTCGAGTGACACATCATTGCTACAGTTAGAGTCAGTTAAGTCTTAATTTGATGAGCTTCCAAGTGACAGGAGGTCTCGATTTGACGCCAACCTCGCTTTTTTCGAATATTTTGGATTCATAGAGCTTTAGAAGAGAAAGTCGTAACTCAATGAGCACAAAAAGTGAAATTTCATGAAGTCCTGTTTGGCATGGCCCCCTCTCCAGGTGGCCTCCATTTGAGCACTCTGGCACCAAAATCAGCAGCCTTGACATTGACCCTGTGTACTCAACATTGTGTCCCAGTATCACATCTACACGTCCCACATCAAATTTTAACTCCAAGACGTTTCAGTACAGTGTTTCAGGTCTCGTCATGATCGACGCATTTACTTACGGCAAGGACTGTATATCTATCTACCTGCGATCTAAAGTGAGACAAAGCACAGCACGGGAGGCGATATAATTGACTACCAGGTTTTAATCCTCATCTTTTGACACAAACAGGGTCTTCTTTGTGCTTACCATTAGTTCGCATTTGGTAGGTAATGACAATATTTCAAGATCTTTTGTGACTGATTCGCTTTGGTGGACTCAAACTTTACTCTGCAAGGTTTTCTACATATCAACATGATCTGCAACAGTTTCCACCGAGGTCATCGGCTTTGTCCTGCCCATATAAACCTTGATGACTGTTTTTACCCCGTTCATTTTTGATATGCATCTCCCTGTACTGTATCTGCCAGGAAATCATGGAAAAGTTGCACTCTTGAGTGAATGCGTGCAGCCGTAGGGCAACAAACATTCATGGGAGGAAATGCCAAATTGATTGATATCAAAATTGCTCACTATTTCTACACCAATACCTCAAGAAGATATTTTCTGGTCAAATAATTTGCTCGGTACCTAAAGCAACTTCTGTTCCTCTCCGCCATGATTCTAGAACATTTGACCGTACAGTTGTATATTACATATATCCGTATATTGGCAATGCAAGTCAAACATGAACGGTAAAAGCAATCACCAAGATTGTGCCGGACAGGTAGGGGCCGATGATCTTCGTGGAAGCTGTCGCAGATGAACTTCTAAAAAAGGAAACTACTTGACGGCTCCATGAGTCGGATGTCTGTGGTGCATCCTCTAAATGTTGCCAATTCTTCCCGAACCCCCCTGGAAATTCGAAATTTTCTATCAAGTTTCAACGAGTTTTTGAAAGATTGTTTAACATAACTTTAATTTTGAGTCACTCTATTGCAAAGGCTAACACGAGATTTATTAGACAGACTGAAAACAACAACAAAAAGTCTCTGATAACCCCTGTAAATGTGCGGTGAGAAAGATCTCCGCAAGTGAGAAGCAAACTGTTTCACTGTTTCTGCGTGAATCGCGAGACAAGTTCGGCCCCAACAAACCCATTTGAATGACTTACAGGACACGTACACACGCAGGGCTGACAGCCAACTTCGATGAGCTGCGTAACAATGTAGCGCCAGAAAGTATTTACATGCGCCATTGCGCCCACGCATTGACGTTAGATCCAGCAGTAGTGACTTGATTTGCAGCTGGTTCTGTCTAATTCCCCCTCCCCGTTGCCAATAATGACCTCCACTCTTGACGTGAGCAGCTCGACGTTGGCACGTAATTGGCGTCTCGACTGCACCAGACTGCGTCAATGCAGCCATGCTTGGCATTGCATGACGAGCCTTGACGGACACTTTCTGCCAGATTGAGTACAGTGAGGAGGGTAGTCCAAAAGAGGGGTGCGTGGCTGCAACAGCCTTTGAGACGTGCATATCCACATTCCACATGTGTATGTATGTATGCACGGTGCAATGTAAGTGCGATTGTGCGTAGGTTCGTCAGTCGGTGCAAGAGATCTAGAATAAGTCTTTTTCCGGCGTCTGTGAAATCGTGCGGTTAGATTTGCGATTTCGCCTGTGGAAGCTGCCTTGTGGAATAAGGCTTGCGCCATCCATGAAAACAGTTCAACTGACGAATCTTTGTGACGATGCTGTGCCTTGGTGCCTTTTCAGGTATATTCCAGTGATCTCAACCTATGCATAGGAAACTCTTTGACTCTTTGACTCTCACCGGAAGGTGATATGTTGACGTCACTTGATGACGCAACTGCGAGGGTTGCCAAGACATCCAGGTCGACAAAGTTCATTATGCATAGCTTGATAATTGAATGACTTTCACTCATGCTGTACGGTAATGGAAACCGAAAGCCTCTCTGGCCTCTCTTCTTCGGCATTGAATCCTATCCATGTCTTTTTTGCTCTGTTCTTACAAGAAGAAGGCTCTGCACACATGTCGTTTGAGAGGAAAGCACAACATGACTGATTGCTTTCGACAGACCCTTTCATTCTTCTTCAGAGCTGGCATTAAAATGGCTTTTACCCTACTTGATCGAGCATGTCATACTGTATTCTCACTCCGCTTGCTTAGGAGCGTAAGGCATGCATACCGTATGTACTCTGAGTTGAACACTGCCCGGCGCACACGTTGTGTGTGTAAGATATTCTTATGTTCTCTCACCAAATGTGTTGGCTAAGCCGGTCCGACACCATTCAACAGTGGTCAATGATCAATCACGGTCCTCCATTAGGTCCATATGCACACATACACGTACGTTCATACGTATACAGGGCGGGGAAATCAAACTGAGACAAGTCATGACGGGAATGCCGCTACCAAGAACACTTCAGTTGGAACATTCGTGGACCAACTGATGGGTCTTTGCCTCGTCATAGATGAGGCAGAACAGTGAAGGTAGAGCTAAACATGTGCCTATTATTATTGAGGAAAAATCTTAAACCTTGATCATTTCATACCCACTTCCTACCGCCTTTTTAGCATCCTCTGGCAATCACAATACATAAATGGAACTTGTTCCTTTCTAATAGCGGTTGGAGCCTCTTTGTTGTTTTATTCCTTATGCTAACTTACTTTAACGGGAGATTGCTACTTTCTTTTTCAATGAAGAGCAACTAGACCCTCCTGTCAATGATTGTAAGTCATATCATAGGGCATTTGTACTTAATGCTGCAAAGACTGGATCTTGCTTCCAAGTTGAGCAAGAATGGAAAAATTCTTGCTGCTCATTTTTCTCCGCTGTCCTTGGCATCTTTACTGAGGTTGTCACCGCCATTATTCTTCATGCTGCTTCAAACCAGCTGCTTGTTTCAGAGAGACCACTGGGGAAGAGCAATTAGAACAGTCTGCAAGATTTCTTTCCCGTTGCTGTTCTCGTTGAAGTAGAAGGATGCGCATGCTAAATCGGGAATACTTTGCGTCGTTTGACATCACCAAGACCACCTTGGATTGTCACATTCAGCGTGTCGTAGCCCTCCATGGGTCATACACTTTATGACGGTATGTTCCAGTGAGTAAAGTTCTGTCACTGTGTCCCCCCATTTTCCTCTTGATGACATTTGTCGTTGCACGAAATTCCCTACTTGGCATGCGCTCCCTGTCCATCTCGTAATCAGGGGCATTCAAAGAGTTGCTTGATGACGGTTGTTGTTCTGATACAGGACGCTTGCAATGTACGATATGGTCTCCGTAACAGGAGCTACTCACTTGGTGATATTGGTTAGAAAACAAGTTAAAAACATAACTTGGTGGGCGCCACTGATAGTAAATCAGGATAGTTGAACTTTACCATTTGCCATCGCCACATCAGAGTGAAGAAAACCTGAATGCTGCTGTTAATCAGGAGTCCGAGGTCGGACCTATCGAAGGAGTTCATCACCGAGACCTGAAATTTCAGCAGGTCTCGGTGATGAAGGAGTTCATCACCGAGACCTGCTGAAATTTCAGGGCCGGGGTGGAAAAGATGATGGACAATGATTTTTCCACGTAAAGAAGAATCTATTAGAATGATTTCTGGCAAGAAATTTCATTATATCATCGCCAACTGGTTGTTCTTGATAGTGCTTCTCCTCTCAAGCTGTTGTCTCAATTTGAACTCCGGAC
>JAAUXU010015382.1_pt1 | contig 40496 bp, 39 predicted proteins | sample 7278151 | NCBI WGS metagenome assembly JAAUXU01 (sample SAMN14350113, study PRJNA611818) | marine sediment metagenome | isolation source: surface marine sediment (1.8m) | place: French Polynesia: Moorea | collected 2018-08
ACAGGGTGCAAGAAAAATTGTTGTAAGTACTTATAAGTTGTAAGTACTTGAAAGTAAGCGGCAAACTTGTAAACTTGTATGAAGTGTAATAAAGATTGTGATATTTTTATGTGAGTCTCGCGATAACGATAAGTCTGTCAAAAATGATATATATTTTGCTGCTACAAAAGGTATCGGGTGTACAGGGTACAAAGAGCTTGGCTGTACAGCGATGTGATGTGTCTTGTTCCAGTCAACTCTGCAGTGGAAAGGGTTCACGTGGCACGGGTTTGCCCCCTGTAGAATGTGGTAGAAGTTTTCCGGATTAGAGAAGTGATTAGCTTCATGTGAGTCTGATGATCCTGCCTCAACTGCTGTTCAGACCAGAACCTGACTTGTTTTCTACTTTATCAACTGCTATTATGAAAGTGGCCGTACGATGCACACTTGCTTGAGTGGGCTCGCGCACGTGTGCAACCACGGCCAGTCCAATCCCAGGTCTGTTGGGCTTCATGCAGGGTGGGACGTAGTCCATTCCCAAGTGGAATGGTTAATTGGTGGACCAATAGTAAACCCTGTGGAGCTTCAGCAAGTCTGCAGTAACGTTATTCACACACGAGCAAACTTTGACTTAGTTGAAATCTTTAGTAATGCTGGAACAGTTTCAATACTAGCTGTTTCTGTTAGTGGCACTTTGCCCAATCAAAGCCATCAAGAGCGAGAGCCATCAAGAAGCAGTTAAATGTATAACAGGTACGTATATCTTAAGCCACAAAAAATATCTTCTCCTTTCGTGAAAAAAGTTTACACAGTCTTTCTACCTTTTTTGCCTTGTCATTCTAATGCAATTGACAGCTGGGGTGATGAAGATTAAGTTTCTCATGCCACTCATTCGCAGTCATTTGTTCAAGAAGATGCCTGAGCCTTGCTAACATGCAAAATACATACCTGCCCACTTCTTGAAGACGGTGTACTTATCATCAATATTCTCATGGCATGACGCTTAGACCCTGCCCTTGGCTGGGACAGCAACGGAACAGTCCAGTGATTCACGCTGTATGCATAACACGAGGCAAATTGCCAGGGAAATTCTTGTTTTTAGCTCACATCTTGTACAGTCACGGTCGTATGTGCATACTGCTGTTTCAAGACCTACTGGGTCTGGTAACAGCCTCTCGAATTCGGGCTGTTTCACAGACAAACTCCATTAAGTATATGCCGATCAGAGATGCTGACATAGAGGACAGGCAAAGCTCTGTACTTGGAACATCTCGTAAATTAAGCTTCGACTGTCGTGTATAACAATCACGTTAATTCTTCTTCTTGCAGCCAGAGGACGCTGGGAAGTAGAGCTTGGCCGGGAGGTTTGTGGCCCGACGCGAAATTCGATTTCGAGCCGGATCAAAAAAGGTAATATCACTGAGCACATCCTCATTATAAGAGGAAAATATCCACATACTTGTTTTTCTTTAGTCGTGAAGCTATGCTTTCTGGAATACCTTCTATCTTTGCAAAAAACGATGAAAGCATGCTGAAAAATAAGCTCAAAATAGGATCGAAAGTCGGCTCGAAAGCTCTCAAGCCAACAACAAGCCGAATAAGTTTGACTCGAGACTCGAACCTGGAAACACGAATTCGACTCGAGTTCGAAAAAACCGTCTGAGAATCAATCCGGCATAGCCTGACCTGTGCCTTCACACCATGGACAACTTCTCAGTACGGTTAGTTGTCTCGTCCATGCTCTTTGCTTTGGCCAATGATAGCTCGAAACGGAGCTGGACTGGGCTCGCATCAATGGACTCTTACACCTCGAACTCGGCTCGTCAAGCAAAATCCTGGCTTGTGAACACCCCTACTTGCTTGTTGTTGCAGCTGGCTCCGCTGTCCTGTGCTACTTGGGGAGGTGCGCGGGCCTGACGATTTTCAAAAGCTCGCGAGCCGGGCCTTATTCAAGTTAAGAAGACTTTCTCTCAAACATTCGACATCTCTAAAGGTTGCATAAACCATACCCACCTTTTTCATAAACTTCTTCCATTCCCCTCCCCAATATTGCGGTCTGAAAAGCTTGTTCATCCTCGTAGGTCGGGTTTCCGAGCCCAGGCTCGTGATGGTCGATTCGGCTCATGAACCAAATATCTCTCTCGAAAGCTGGCTCGTCTTGTGATGTGTTGTGCTGAGCTGGATGGACTGAACCAACCGAACTGGACCAAGTCATAATCTTTCATGAATTTTCGAGTCAAATCAACCTCGAGTCGAGAAAAGTCCCTGACTCGACTCGAGCTGCGATTCGACACATCCCTATTGCGAAGTCAAGTTCAGTCAAATTCAAATCGCCGCGATCCTGTGGGTAACAACAGGTGGACGTTCGGCTTCTGAAGTATTAGAAGGATTTGATCTTGTGAGCTTCCTTCGGCGCGCTGTCGACATGGCCGAGAAGGAACCAGACAGTTTGAGGTGTTCGCCGTTCAAGACAGTCACGGTGGCGCAGAGACGGAGGACGCGGAGGGTTAAGGACCAGTTGGCCTTGTCGGCGAGGTAGGTTTCCGCCTTGTTTTCAATGGACTGCTTCTAAAAAGCCATTCTATCTAGTCTCCCGCGCCTTCGCCCACTGTGCAACCGTTCGGTCTTCTCCGACTTGTCCTTCGATGCCAACCAGAGCTTTCCGAAGGCGGCGTTGGGAGAGCAGCAGAGGCAATTGTTGCCCGCTCGAGCAAGCAAGCGAATGCTTTTAGGCCTACGTAACATTTCTGAGGCCGCCTTGAGGGCCACTTTTGCAGTCAGAGTCGAAATTGTAAGTGTAGAGAAATTGCTCCAGCTTGCAACAATTGCGGTATCATCTTGGGAGGATGAGGATCATAAGACGACGACAACAGAGGCAGGAGGATAGATGGAAGCCTGGCCTGTTGGCCTGCGGAGAGTTCGGTCTGGTATCTTCTGCGTGAGTCTTATCCCGGTCTTTATAGCAAGCACGATACTTAAGAGATGTCCCTTCCTTATAGCTCTTCCGGTCTGTTCATGCCGTCTGAGGACAGCGCCGCCTCTTTCGGATTTTACACCAACGGCGGTGGCTGCGGCGGCGACGACAACGCTTTAGCAGCATTTAACCCCAACAAGGCTTTTGTTGTACTCGACGACGATGGAAAGGTAAAATCAGCAGGACGTGACGTCCTGTGAGTCCTTATGCATTCGCACGTACTCCACTTTTCAGATCATCATGTTTAACAGTCTCGCCAAAGACTTGTTGCAATGCAATAAGACTTTGAAGGGTCGCAAGCTGGAGGATTGGATCGTCAGGGACAGCTTGACGGGGGCCCTGCCAGAGGAGGAGAAGCATGCTTTTACAAAAGGAAGCAAGATGGCCCACGGCAGGGTGGTAAGCAAATACTATACTTCATAGAGGGGAAGCAACAGATCTCCCTGCTCGAAGTCATGTTTGCAAACTTCATCCAGATCGAAATCCGTCTGCCCTCGAACGGCGGCATCATTTCCGTGTCGGCTTGGACCAGGCAGGTCAACTTGAACTCCCAAAAAGCCACCTCCGCTCTGATTGAGAAGGGCAACGCCGACGTTGAGGTTCCTGCATCTGGGTCGGATGGTGGCGATTGTCGCCGACAAATAATCTTGATGGAACAGGTAACTTTGCCGTGCTGGGCTGAAAAACTGCATAAGCGAGAATTCGTCCATTAATGTTCAAGGTGAAAGGGACTACAGGCAGACTCAAGGTTGGCGCTGCTAGTGGCTTGGTAGAGGCCGCCGATGAGGCTGCTGCAAAAATCTTTGAAGCGACGACCGAGTGGATCTCGGGCAAGAAGTTTGACAGCCTTTTCCCCCAGGTTACGTGGCCCGTGATGGTAAGATACTTCATGCAAATACGCCCAAATTATTCGAAAAAGTGTACTATCTAGTAACGGAAAAATTCTGAAAAATGGAGTGTCCAAATCATGTCTTGGGGAATTTCTTATCGCTGGTGATTCATATCACGAGGAAAGCTTCTATTCTTAACACAACTTGTATGCCTTTAGAAGCTCGTAAAGATGGTACTGTTTGGTTGTTCTACAAAAAGCACTATAGAACTCTGTCAGCTGCCAATATGTTCATCGAGTCGGTTCCTCAGAATTTTTCGTTAAATATTCAAATACGCAGAAACGGGTGGAAGACCCGCTTTCATTGCGATAAATGAAAGAATATGACTACTAAGAGAGGTGAGTCTATAAGCCAGGTCTGAATAGAAGCTTGAAACTCTCCTCTTCGTTCCATTAAATTAGGCACTCATCCTCCCTCCACTTGAAGACCTTCAAAAATGCTTTCTTCTTTGACCACCTGACCAACCTAAGTGGCTTCCATTTTTCCTCGGATTTTATTTACTTCATCCCAACATTATTCGGGCTTAAAATGCTCCTCTTCAGGTTACACCTTTGCTATCACTGCAAATAAGTCCAAACTATGCAAATTAAGCATCCTGTTTGGACAGTACCAGCTAAATTCTTTTTTAAGTTGTCTCCAACTTTAGAGGAAGGTACTTCCAGCGCAATAGTAGCCTCCAACTTGAACGCTTTACGGAACAACAGAATCTTCGTCATTTTTGCGTGAAATGGTGAAATTTGTCACTAGATGATACTTTTTTCGTATTTTGGACATGTTTCGGGTATTTTGCACATTTCCACGCATAAGTGTGACTAGGAAAAATGAAGAGGCTGCTGTTGTGGCCAATTTTCACTAACTTTAATTAATCCTGGATAGTTTAGTCTTCAATCATACCTGCTACTTCGGTTCAAGCTTCAATTCAAACCTAGTTTACGGCAATGAATGCAAGACTTCCTTATGCCTTTGCATAGTTTTCTTGCATTGTCTTATTTCCCAACCGTCTTTATCACGTCTCGTCGTCAATGTCATCAAAGAGGCTGACAAATACCATGAAAAAAACGAACTAAATGTCAGTATACCGCGGCAATATGAATAATTTCGGGCTTATTAATTCTGCAGAAATATTTTGGACTTTGCTTGTATTACATTGATGTACTCTTTCAGCAAGCCCAGTTGAAATGTCGCACAACCGGTCAAGGTCGAAGCGGTGAGGCGTTTCCCGCTCTGTTGCTGGCAGAGAAGTTGGCGGACGAGGCTTGCTACGCGGTTGCTGTTAAGGTGAGCATTGTCTCTGGTATGGTAATGTTAGACTGGCGAGACTTGCTCGTCGCCTCCTCCTGTGTAGGTCTACTTGAACCTGAGCGGCCTGTTCGTCTTAGACGAGAACGGACACATCCAGTCGGGCAATCCCCACTTCACCTCCATCATGTTCGGTCACGACGTACGCGATCTTAAAGGAAAAGTAAGGGCAGAAACCGACGTATTGGGCGGATGATGAGATGTACCTAACTTTTTCTTACATTTTAGTGTGTGACCACTATCCTGCCCAATTTTTTTGCTGAGGTGGATCTTTCTGAACACGACAACAGCAGTTTCATGGAAAAGAATGGGGATCGACATTACAGATGTTCAGATCTCACTAACCAAGAGATTCTCGCCGGCGATCGAGAAACAGTTGTTGACGACTCACCGGGAAATGCAACTGATGTGAAATGCCGAACGGAGAAGGAGAATCTCTCGCCTCTATTTCTCTCTCCTGAGGTAGAAAAGAAGCACAGGAATATGACGACATCCACTCCGTTTGCAGCCAACAAGAAATGTAACCAGAGACTTGAATTTAAAAGCACTCTTGAGACACCAGAGTCTGCTGGCACCAAGATAGACTGCATTGAGTTTGCAGATGATGCCATCCCAGATCAAGAGGGAAGGAGTATTGGGAAGAACAAAGGCAATCAAACGATTCACGTTGACAAAGAAAACGTTGAAGAGGACGGAAAGGCTGACGACCTCGAAAGCAAGGTAGTCGTGGAAGAGGAGCATTCCCTACCTGAAGGAAGATTCGTTGGTTGGGCCAAACACAAGAACGGCGACGTTTACAGTAAGTCAATATGGAAGTTCTACATCTGTCTGAGGATGACAAATAATGCTGATTTGCCCCTGCAGTGGTCATGTTCGCACTGAGGCGTGAATCTTGGGAAGGGAGGCTCTACTACTGCCTGTGGTTGTGCCTGGACTTTGAAGACTTGGGAGGGAACGACGACCAACATGAACGAAATTGGGAGAAGGAACCTTTCTTGGACGGCAAGAACATGCAAGATAGCAATGATGTCTCTCTGGGCATGGTAAGAGGATGCAAAACTCGGAGTTATCTGTAAAGGAGATTCATAATTGTGATAGCTTCATTTCTTTTTTCTTTGTTTTAGCTCATCAAGAAGTTCAAAGCAACGTCACTGCAGCAAGGAGAACCATCAGCTTCCAGAACTTCTGCAGCAGCTCAGAAGCTTCAAGTGCCTTGTCAAACCGAGGAGGAGTTGTCCGACGGAGATTTCTCTGAGAGATACGCCGTTCTCGAGGACATTGGTCGCGGGGCCTTTGGCACTGTCAGCCTCTGCTACAGGAAAAGAGACAAACTCATGGTAACGTCCCGAAAGCCGCTGTTTTTTGGTAACAGGAGTGTGTTGACCGCTTACCGACCCAAAAAAATCACAACAGGTGGTGACGAAGTTCCTCCGTAAGAGCAAGGTTCGCGAAGACGGCTGGTCCCACACGCCATTTCGTCAAGGCCGCATGGTCCCACTTGAGGCCAGCTTCCTCCTCTCCTTGAATCACCCGAATATCGTACGAATGTTGGACGTGTGTGAAAATGCGTCCTCCATCCAACTGGTGATGGAGAAGCATGGCTCCGGGATGGATCTCTTCGAGTTCATAGACAGAGAGCCCAACATGGATGAGCCGTTAGCCAGCTACTTGTTCAGACAGGTCGTTGCCACGATAGATTGTTCCAACCCTGAAAACATTTGTATAAGGCCGTAGCATCTTTTTAGATAGTGTCTGCCGTTTGTTACCTGCATTCTAAGGGTATCCTGCATCGGGACATCAAGGATGAAAACGTGATAGTGGACGAGCAGTTCCGCACCAAGCTCATCGACTTCGGCTCTGCGGCCCATACGCTTAAGTCGGGCAATGCTTTTACGCAGTTCTTCGGGACAGTCGAGTACTGCTCGCCGGAGGTTCTGTTGGGGCACCCTTACAGGTACCAGAGCGCTTTATGTGGTTGTTTGACGAAAATCCTAATCCACTTTCAAAAAACTTGACGTGTTTCGTTCCTCCAGGGGTCCCGAGCTTGAGGCTTGGTCTTTGGGTGTGCTGCTGTATGTGCTCATATTCTGGGAAAACCCTTTCCACGGGGTTGAGGAGACCGTGAAATGCAAGCTGAGGACGCCTCTTCCGACCCCTGTGACGTCAGAATTGGAGTCTCTTATCCAGGGAGGTCTGACGAAAGATCCTAGGAAACGGTGAGTGCGTGCGAGCCTGAGTGTTTAAGGCTCACAGTTGTCGAACGCATTTTCTCTTCTCAGAATGACCGTGACAGCCATCTCTGAACACGAGTGGGTGAAGCAGAAGGTCAACGTCAAGAAGTACAAGTTCGGCGACATCATAAACTGCAGTGAGTGTAAACTCCCAGCTCAATGTTGTCTTGAAATTATGAAGTGTCTCCTTCCAGCCCACGATGAGCTGTACCCGCTCTATTATTATGTCGACGAGGACCCCTCGTGCTCGAGCAGTGCCAACAACTCCTACGACATCATCTCGTAAAATGAGCACAACTGTGCAAAAGGACGTGCACTACGTACCCAGATCAAGTTGTATTTTCGACAGTCATCGGAAACTCTTAAGGAAATTGATAATACAGTGAACTCCCGTTATTGCGTTCGCGGTTAAATCGTCAAAGCGCTCACTGCACCAAAAAAAACCAAGTCTCCAGTCATTTCGACTTAACGCTACCTTCATTGCTTAATAGGTAACACCGCTTATTAAGTAAAAGTTGCATGGTCCCAACAGTGACGCATTAACGGGAGTTCACTCTAGTAGGAATCTTCCGCAACGAGAAATACGTACACGTGTACTTACGTACTTACCTCAGTAAAATAATACGAAGCTTCAAGTATCACGTTGAGACTGTTAGTGCTACATAAGTTTGTGTGTGTGTATTTTTAGTAGGCTAGGTCGAATATTGGGATTCCCTGTGGGTGTCCACAATTTGTAACTGCATATCATATGAAGACTTTGTAGTCGAATGAAAGTGAGAAAAGTTTTATTTATGCCCAAATGCATTTAAAGTAGTGTAAAATAAGTTCCAAATTTTTTTTCAGGACCTGCTGTAAAAAAATTTCACAAATACAAAACTGGAGCAGGTCAGCATTTTGGTGTGTGATCTTCATCCAGTTGGGCAGCTTCTGACAGCCACCAGAGCTGAAATATACTTTCATTGCAAATTTACTGCAGTAGCTTACCACATAAATTTCAAATCAAGTTGGGCATAGGTAAATGCAGCTCTTTTTAAAAACTATTTGACTGCATCTTCATCATTTGTCCTCAGGTAATTCGCCGCCAGCGAATTTCCGAAATTGACCCCTTTTCGACCTTGCCTAATATATTGTTTTGCTTGCTACGAACGAGCTGTCACATAGCGCGTTAAAGAATACCAGCAGCTGGAGCGGGTTGTAAAGTGACAAAACTGTACGCAAAGTTACTTTACACACGGTTACCTCGGTTGATGATTCGTGCGACAAAAGTGGTGACAAAGGCTGTAGTGAAATCCGGTGCTTGATTTTGTGGATCGGTTGCAGGTACTTCTCGACGCCCCAAGCAGACTTTATCAACGTACACCCTTTGTCCGCGTTCAAGGTTCACTCTCTTGTCTGCATTTCCAGGGGACGCCGCTGCTTACAACTTTCCAATTCCTGCTCAACATGGACATTGCTACCGTGTAAGAAACTTATGCCTACTTTTAAAGTACTGCAATGCAAGTACTTGATCAGAATCAGTTTGGAGGTAAACTTTTGGGCTCGAGTGCAGTACTCGCACTTCATCGCTCAGTTCCAGGCGTTCCTTTTCAGGCGTTGTTCCCCTCTTCGGGCAGTTCTTCTTCGTCGCCTCGAATGTGTTGCGGTTGAACTAAGAGTGGGACAAGTGGAGCAGCTTTTAGAGAAGTCATATTTGGGTGGCTTCAGCTGCTCGCCATCAGAGAGTGGTGATCACATCCAATGCTCACCTTAATCCAAGTACAGTGTCCATGCATTGTTGCCACTTACGCAATGAACACGCTGCTTTAGACCGACAAGCTGCATCAAAAGTGCTGCATTGGTCAGAGTTGCACCAAAAGGCAAGATGCACAGAGGGCAGGCTGCATCAGAGACAAGCTGTACCAAGAGACAAGATGCACCACGATTGTCATTCCTTCCCAGGTAAGACTTTGATCAACCAGTGATCATTCCGTGAACATGGTTTGCGATCTTATGGAACAACTCCACTGTGTCACTACGTACTGATAAAGCTTCCATGCGCAGAAACCTTCACCAGTGCAACCTTGGAATCAGTCTGAAAGACTTCTTCGATGTGACACTTCCGAAGAGACGTTCATCCTGAGAACATCAGTAGTGTAAGGAATGATTGATATCATAGCCAAGGTTGCACGTTGCACTGGAATCTCATCCAGGTGAAGAGTAACGTTGTTGCAGTGGGTTGTCGTGAGCTGAGACCATCTCTCTCGTCAGCTCTCCTGTGCAGTACGTATCCCGTGTTCACGGACTTCTGTTCCGCATTGTTCACAGCGAATGAGTACCATCAACCTTGATTTGGTCTTCGAACGTGGTCGTAACATGGTGTGGTCGAAAATCCCAAAGGTTCATTCATTGTTGGGATTACCCACAGATTGGTGGCTCTCAGAGACCAGATATGCCCTCTAGAGCATCTGCAGAAAGCGTTGGTTGGTACCATCGTCTGGGAAATGGCGCCCCTGTCCTCCAGCCAGGAGCCCACCATCCTCAATCTCGTGAGTCGCGATCATTGCGGCAGCCTCATCAGTCACAATTGCCTGTGACGGGTGGCTGTACCCGCACCTCAGTACACATTGCAGTCCTTGACTGTGACTGTACTTACATTCATGTACGTACATGAATACGTATGCATGTACAGAGTATGTACCTACATTCAGCGTCTATACTTAAGCTATTGTTTCTACCTGCACCCGGACGCGGAGGAAACGAGCCCCGACTCCTCGAACCCGTGGAGTACCCTTTACATCCCATTGCGCCATTCAGTGCAAATCCATCCAGAGAGTTAACGCTGCCTTCCTCGCACCTAGGGCCCAGTGAGAGTTGAGAAGAACGGTCGGTGTGGGCAGTCGATTCTAGAAGCTGTATGCTACGTGCGAATGCTTGCACTTATTATGCAGTGATGCACTTCGTCTTGTCAGATAGAAGTCAATGGTGCGATTAAGACTGTGCACTGGCAAGTACAGCGGAGTGATGAACATGCTGCACCTGGAGAACTGCAACGACATCTGGTGCAAGAATAGACCGCCCAAGGAACAGAGGTATGATGGTAAGATCCTCTGCAGCATTGCATGTGCAATGCAATTACGCCACGACAAAGCTGAGGAACAGGATCTCCTCCTCCTCCTCCTGGTCACTCTCCTTGGTATTTTCTTCAGGGAACAGCGTAATGAGATCTTGCACAGAAAAAAACATTCCCGTAGTGTAGTTGGTGTCAGTCAAAATGACACTGTAAGAAAAGTTCAGGGACACTACATTCGGAGTGAAATTACTAAATACCGGGCCAATTTATTTCTGAGAAAAGTGGCACTTGTTGCAGAGTGACGCTGCATCCGATGACATCATAGTCTACTGCATCCCCAGAAATACATGAAGCTCTCAGACGCATTCACAGTTCATCCTTGCGGCCAGTGTTTTCCTCCCGTTCCTTCTGCAGGCCCTCTTTGCCTCGCCAGTCTTCCAGCACCATGTCGGCCGCCTTCTCCCCGATCATGATTATGGCTGCGTTCGTGTTGGCCCCCACCACCCTGGGCATGATGGATCCATCTGCCACCCTAAGGCCAGAGATTCCGTGCACCCTAAGCCTCTCGTCCACAACGGCTCCCATTGAACAGCTGCCAGACCAGTGGTAAGCGGTGAAGGACCAGTGACGCACGTGGCATTCAAGGTACTCGGGGGTGTCTTCTTCAAAGGCGCCGCAGAAGAAGTCGTCCTTAGGTGCTCCCCGCAATCCGTTCGCCTTAAAGACTTCCGTATCAACTAGCTTCTTGGCAACCTTGAGGGCCTCCGCCAAGGTGTCCACGTCTTCCTTCTCGGACAAGAGACCGCCCTCTATTATAGCTTGATCCCTGTAATCAGGGCTTCTCAGTCTCACCTGAAAGGAGTCGTAAGAGATATCTTCGTCATCATACAAGGAGAGCACAAAGTAGCACCTACCACCAGTAGTACTGTTCGTACTACATAGAAGGACGCGTTCACGTAACCTAACTCACCTCTCCTCTGCTCTTCGGCCTCATGATGGATGGAAATAACATTGACGTCCTGTATTTGCCAAGGTGTCTCCCGTACATGAAATCAAAGGCCTCGTCTTGATAATCGTACATGCGCCTGAAGCCCAAGCCATAGTCGATGTCCAGTCCCACGGAGCCCCCAACGAGTTGAGCGTCAGGTCTACCATAAGTGTCCTTGTTGATGGGCGTGTTGATGTTGCCGTGAAGGATCACTCCAGCCTCACTCAAGGGGCCTGTCCCACGTTGAAGGAATTCTAACTGGGGCCCCGGATAAACCGTATTTAGAGGCTCAGTGAGTAGAGACTCATCCTCGGTGGTAACGAAGTACTGAACGTATACGTGGTCCTGCAGGTTTTTCCCCACTCCAGGAAGATCCTTGACAAGATCTATTCCAACTTCCTTCAAATGGTCTTTCGGCCCGACTCCAGAAAGTAGGAGAAGCTTTGGAGAGCCAAATGCGCCCGCTGATACGATGACCTCTTTGTTGGCCATGTAGTCCAAGGTGTCGCCGAAACGTTCGACTCGAACCCCCTTCGCCCTGCCGTCTTGTATGAGGACTTTTGATGCTTCTGCAAAGGTGACCACCTCAATGTCTGCCTTGCTGTCCTCCAGGAGCGGCTCCACAAAACTCCTGAACGTTCCCATCCTCCAGCCGTTTTTGACAGTGTACTGGATACGCTTGGCAAAGCCTTCACCAGTTCCCTTTCCATTGGTATCAAGCAAGTCATATCCTAGTTCCTTGAGAGCAGCGTCATAATGGTCCCCCATAGGCGTGCGAGACGATGCTGGCTCAACAGACATTCTTCCTCCAGTACCGTGATAGACCTCCTTGTCTTCTACTTCTCCATTGAAGTCTTGGCTCTTTTTGAAGTAAGGCAAGACATCCTTGTAACTCCAGCCCTTATTACCCAGGTCAGCCCACTCATCGAAGTCTTTTGGATTGCCTCTGAAATACAGCATCCAATTGATTGCGCTCGTGCCTCCAAGCACTTTGCCGCTCATTGACAGCATTTTGTCCTTGGCAGAGAGACCCACATGCGGACTGCGTTCGACCTTATAGGACCAGTCGTAGTCAGTGTGAAAGAATTGGCCTAGAAAGGCTGGCACTCCTTGGAAGTAGTTAGAGGGTCCGCCAGCTTCTATAAGAAGCACTCGATTTCCGGTGACCTCAGCCAGTCGACCCGCGACAACAGATCCCGCAGAACCAGCGCCGACTACGATGAAGTCGAAGTCGGATCCGTTGACTGGAGGCTTCAGAAAGAGCCTCGCATAATCGCGCTGCAAGTGCCACGCGACCCTAATGTAGACGACGACACCGAAGGACCCCACCAACAGGGTAACCAATCTGGCATAATCGCGGATGTTCATGATTCAGCTGTGGATAGTAGCACACTCAATGATATGTGATGCATTGCAACAGGTTTTCTACATGGCCAGTACTTATCAAAAAGCAACTAGTTATTGCCTTATCTTCAAGCGTGTGTTGCTTGGTGTCTTCGTACACAAAATACATGTGTTCAGTGCACTCTGTTACTATGTATCTTATTCTTGTAGCTACGAGCACATAGTTAGACTGCAGAAGATACGAGTCATGGAAGGGCAACTTGCGCAAGGAAAAAGTGGAGCAACTGCAAAATGCCTTCTTTAACGCACAGGCGAGATTTCAAGATTCAAACGAACCGTAAACAAGAGATGTGTCTTGCGCTGCAATTCAGAGTTGCTCTGTCTCTCTCTCTCTCATTCACTCACTCACACGCACACTTGTACACACAGTTGCTTTGAGTGGATTAGTAGAATTTGTAGATGGTTACAGTGCACTTATGTACGTAGGTGGAGCAATATTTGAGCACATGCTCAATTAAAGTTCAAGTAAAAAAACACTAGCCCCCCCCCCCCCCATTTTTCGTCCTAGTAAGATGCTGCAAAAGAACCTTGGACTTGCATGAACAATTTTACTTGCTAGAAATCATCGCCCTGTGAGCACAACACCTGCGTTCTTCTTGTGCATTCATGCGTCGACGACAACGGAGAGTGAATCCAAGAACGGCAACCTTAAATTCGATCACAAATCACGATTGGCTTCCTCCTACTACTGCTAAAAAAGTAATGACGAGAACATCGCCAACTTGAGATGCAGCCAAAACGATGCTAACTCGATCAACGCGTTGGAGGTAGTCGACAATGAGAGGAGTATCAAGAGGAGGCGTCCATAATATATGTATGATAATCTTCAATCACGGATGAATTGCGTCACTGAGGGTAATAGCCAGCAATAAGCTTGGCCCATAACACGTGCACGAACGCTGAATACACGTCGGCCTTTTAGACTTCTTTTGGCAGAACTGAAGTTCTTTCGAAGGTTGCAAAACTCTTCTTCTCCTCAGTAAGATAATCCCCTTGTGGGTGAGTGTGGGGGCTGTAACAAAACTGGCCGCTATCAGCAAAGCCTGATTGTTGCACGTGGATGGAGAGGTTAAAAGTATAGGTCACACAATGCTGAATAAAGGACTCTCGCAGATAAGATTTGGGACGAAGGGGAACGTGTAACCCGCCCTTTAAGGAAACAAAGAATTTGCGTTAAAGGAATTGTCACTAAGTGGACACAGCGTGCGTTCGTCTTCAGGTATTTGTATACAAACACACTTATATATATATATATATATATTAGGCTAGGTCGAAAAGGGGTCAACTTTGGAAATTTACTGACAGCGTCTGGGGTTTGTCACATGGACTCAAAAGATGAAGATGTAGTCAAATATTTCTGGAAAAAAAAACTGTGTTTACCTATGCCCAATTTGATTTGAAATTTATGTAGTAAGTTATTGTAGTAAATTTGCTGTGAAACTAGATTTCAGCTCTGGTGGCTGTCTGAAGCTGCCAAACTGGGTGAAAATCACTCACCAAAATGCTGATGTGCTCCAGTTTGTCAGAAAACTATTTTACAAGTCCTGAAGAATTTTTTTAACTTATTTTATAGTATTATGCAACTTTAAATGCATTTGGGCATAGCTAAAACACCTTTTTTCACTTTCATTTGACTACAAAGTCTTCAAATGGTAGGTGGTTACAAATTTTGGGCACCCATGGGGAATTCCAAATTCCGACCTAGCCTAATATATATATGAATGAACACATATATAAAATAATATATACGATAATATTAGGAGAAGAAAAGAAATAGAACCGAAGCAAACTCTGTGTGGGTGGGAGGAGGAGGATGCATAGCATTTTATGAGACCAACACACGTCCACCACGTACACTGTACAAGCCGCCCCCGTGCTAAAGTCCTTTAACGGAGAGTGCTAACTTATGCACACTTGGTCGTGAGCGTACAGCATTGGGAAGAAGACTGAGAGAGAAAAAAATGTTATAGTTGCTCCTCCAAGCACCACCAGTGAGACACGCAGGATTGATGGAATCACGTGTTCCTGGGGAAATGGTGCACTTGCCAACAATTGCACGCCTGCATGCACGTGTTCACATCCACCACGTTCATACTATCTGTGCAGAGCAATATATGCGCGTAGCTGAGCTGTGCAGCCCACCCAAAAGTGAGTCTCAATAAAGAAAGGCAATGGAAATAGATGAAGAGCGAGGGGATTGATACGAACGAGCCCGTGCAAACAAATGAGCCACAAATACGTATTTGCCAGAGACCCCGACCTATATTTAGTAACGAATATTTGTAGAGGGCATGCTTGTGGGGGTTCGTTACCTGGCGGACAAGGGCCTCTGGCTGCTTTGCTCCACTGCTGCCACCGACTCTACCTAAAGAAAAGCAATCATTGTTTACCACACACTACGCGTATCACATGTCAATGATTTCTGACCGTGACGTGTTTCCTCGATCGTTTTTTAAACGTTATAGCCTTCGCTGTTCTTGTAGTCTAGTTTTGCTGCGCTGACTTCTTTCTCTTCTTTATGCATTTGACCACCTCAGACTGCAGCTCGGCACCTTGAATATTGGCAGAGTCGTACCAGGCCCACAAGGTAGGCACGTACGCAAAAGCCACTCCTTCGTCCGAGATTGCGTAACTGTCGGAGGAGCTGTACAAGCCAGTTGGAGGCAGCCACTGCAGCACGGACCCGCCGTAGCCATGCCAGCCGTAGAAGCCTTCTCTCAAGTTTCGAACTACTGGTATGTCCTCCGCGCCAAGTTGGCCCCCAAGGAAATGGTTCACTCCGCCCTGAGTGACTGCAGTGGGTGAGATTCCTTCGGAGATGTTGTGCAGACAAAAGTCCGGGGCCGACTTCTCTGCGGAGTGCATCAGGCGCCTCGTCTCCCAGGACATGACCGTGGGCGAGGTCTGCGCCACCGCAACCATCTGGCGCGCCAATTTGGCCATGCCCCGCGCCGAACAAACGCCGCTTGAGCTCGGAACTTCTCCGCTCAAATAAGCCGGGTGTTTCGTAAGCTCGACGCTGTCGGCAAGTCTCATCACCCGTCTGGGTTCGAACCAGGGTACCGGGTTTGCGCGTCCCGCTGGTGCGCCTGTGCTCCGCACGGCGCGATTGAGAGAAAACACTTGCGCAGGCGTTAAACGCATCCGCCGATCTAAGAAATCAGGCAGCAGGCTCAAGTAGAGAGAGCGAGAACGACTCCAAAAGGTGACGGACGCCATTCTTTCTTGCTCCTTTAGCGGCGTCCCGATGAATACGTCTGCGTCCAAATCGGACCTCATGGCGTCCAAGTATTCTCCTATGGTTACGCCTCCGGGGCTGACCCGGCGGAACACCTCATTGAGAATGAATCCACGGGTGAAAGCATGATATTCCCGGCGGCTCCCGAAGTCCTCTGGAGGGTAAAGCAACCTCTCATTTTCAATGACCTTTCCGACCTCGTTGGCCTTCACGTTCTCTCTCAGCATAGCCCAAGGGCTCATCTGACCCCTACCCATAGGAACAAAAAGTTTCATTATGTGTGCACATGGGGTAAATGGCGATAACTTTCCTGAAGTTGGCCAGGCCGGCCTCGTGCCGCATCACGTCGGCTATGGTCACGTTCTCCTTCTCATTGGCCGCGAACTCTGGCCAAAAGCGGGACACCTTGTCCTCGTAGCGGACGAGCCCTTTGTCCACCACTCCTGACGCAAAGGCGATCGCAGTCAGACACTTAGTGCTGCTGCAGACCGACTGCAATGTGTCCGGGCCATAAAAGGTCGCATTGGGCGAGTCCGCTGTGCTGCCCCACAGGTCGACGACTTTCTCAGGACCGAAGTATACGCACAACTGTAAAGATAGAAAAAATGACCTACAAAGCTGCAGACACAAGGGCGCGATCGTGGGTTCTAGCAAACTTCATGTACTGTCTGGTCTACTGACGGATCCTTTTCCCTTGCCTGTGCATCTCTCTCCCTGCCTATGGCGAAGTTGTTCTCAAAGACGGCGCGCACTGACTCAAAGCCGGACGCAGCGAAGCCGGAGACGTCGTAGCTCGCGCGGCGAGTGCAAAGAAGAGGCATCTTGCGTTTCTGCGTCGGAAGTGCAAGTGCGTCAGGAAGGCGGACGACGAGAAGGTGTTTGGCCTCAGGGGTACGAAGTTACTGCATACAGTACGTAAACGTCGTCGTCGTTGCTGTCGTCGTCGTCGTCGTCGTCGTCGTCGTCGTCGTCGTCGTCGTCGGGCGCGCGGACAAGTTCAAGGTGGCGGTCAGCTTTTGTGTGGTGCGACTCCTCTCATCAGCGTGAAGGCAATTTTCCTCGGGCTGACAGAATCACGTAGGAAATGCGGAAAAGAAGAATCATCGTCGGTCGAACAAGTTCTGGTGCCTCCATTCATGCGAACATGAATGATGCATTACTTCGTCAGGCTCTTTCTCCAGTACTTGCTGTACAGGGTACGTACTTGTGCAATAGTGCGTCAACCTCTCTTCTCGCGCTACTTCTTGCACTATGCAACGCACACAGCAGTACGCACATGTAGTGTGCACCAGTAGGAAGGCCGCGAGTCGGTGCAGCCCTTCTCGCTGGAGCGGCCGATCGAGAACAAGAGTTACTGCTACAAGAACATGAGCGAGCGAGGGAGCGAGCGAGCGAGCGAGTGCTCATGCGCATGCGCGCACGTCCAAGCGCAGAGACAAGGAAGAGAAGAAGGGAGAGATCGTAGACACCTGAAGTGCGTGCGGGGCGAGCCCTCAATGACCTTGTCGACGTTCGGGACACTCTCTTTGCTCGTTGTTGACATATTCGAGCATCACTAAGTCACTGACAAGTGTGCGGAGCAACGGTAAGAGTAATTTTTTCGCTATGATCAATTCCGCAAATATGACTAGTGGGGTTTCTTTATTAAAAAAAGAGGAAGGGGGACGAACAATTCACAACATAAGTGGAGCTGAAAAATAACTTTGACATGAGTTTCTCACAAAGGTAGTCTGAATCATTCTGCAACAAGTCATTGATGAATAGGACAAAGAGTCTTTGAAACACACTGTTCCCATCTCGATACATCAGCAATGGAAACAGATATCTGTGATATGCGGGCGAGCGGGGGGAAGAAGCAGCGAAGAGTGACTGAACTGCCGACTGAAGCGAGAACAGTGGCAAAAAAATGGGAAGTGAGTGAAGGGCTGAAATTGGACGCGAAAAAAAAAAAGTGGAAGTTGAACAACTTCCACTTCTCGATCACGTTGGTCGCGGATCGAGAGGGGTCCTCTCAACCCGCACGTGAGCGTAGTCGCCGTCATCGGTTCGGCCGCCGGGACCGAGACCCGTCTGGAGAAAAGTACGGAGGAGTTGTCCGGTTCCGGCGTCCCGGAGAGGTCACCTATTGGCCCCGTTCGAAGGGGACTCTGGTCGAGCAAACTCGTGCTGAGCTCTGTCAGCCTTGCCAAATCCCCGATGTCCGGCCGACAAGAATCGCTGAGGACTCTTTGAGACACAGATGTCCTCGACCCGAGGTGAACAAATCCGACCGATGCCATCTTCCTAGAAGAAAAGCTTCGACGGCCACCACCTGTCCGATATTTGCGGGTCACCCGATCGCCAAGAAAAGAGGGTGCACAGGTGTGTTGCTCCTCTGCTGACCGCCGGCTCGAAGACGTAAGATGGCCAAGGAGGGAGGAAGGAGAGGAAACAAGAAGCCAGTTTTGCAAGGAGTGAAGTGGCGTGAGAGTCGGTGAAGTCTGCCAACACCCACTTATGTGTTCGCGCCGGGATCTAACCTCTCTATCGAGTGACAGGGAGTAACCCAAGTTCGGAAGAAGCCCAAGGTGCAGTGTGTCCCGTATCAGCGGAAACGACTGGCAGCTTCGGATTTGCATTGCAAATTTCGGCCGGAAAAGAGAGCGCGGGACGAGTAAGAGCCCGTGCATTTAAGCGGCTTTGCACATCCGTTCGCGAAAAGGCCGTGAAAAGTCTGCTGAAAATGCGGGCAACTTCGGATCATTAACCTCGTTTCTAAGACCATGGGAGAGAGCGACGAAGGTGACAACGCCGGCGGCGTCGACGGTACCACCGTCCGAGTGGCGACCCGGATCCGCCCGCAGTTGCCTAGAGAGATCATCGATGCTTGCAAGGTCAATATCACAACAAAGTGCAGAAGGGAACAGTGTTGAACAATGTATGCATGTAGTTAGAGTATTAAGAGTGCTTATATGCACGGAGTGTCCACCGGCACTCGTAATCTACTCAGACCAATTTTGTGAAGGTTCTTGAAGGGTTTATTGCATGGAACTGAGTCCTTGCACCATTAGGACGAGCACGCCAAAAGGAAGTGAGATGGCAGAACAGTCACTTCTTTTTGCAAATATCCGCCACTAAAACTTGAAGCCGAATCCGTAGGCACACATGCGATAATCATTCTAGGCATATTGATATACATTTCTTTTCTTCAGGTCTGCATCACGAAGACCCCAGGAGAGCCCCAAGCTTGGCTGGGCGCTAACAAGGCCTTCACCTTCGATTACGTGTACGACGCCGACTGCAGCCAGCAGCTCATTTATGAAGAGACTGTGGACGGACTTGTGGAGGGATGTTTCGAAGGGTAAGCTGAAAATAGGGGGTGGGGGAAAATTTCGATGAAGGTGACATCGCGACTTCATATAGCAGGACTGTCAAAGTCCCGGTGCCAGCTGCTAAAATTTGAGTGACGGAGGGAGGGGTCAGTTTTTGCCGTTCTGGATCATTTTAGGTCAGCTGGAGAAATTTAGAGGGGGTCCAGCTATTGAGCTCTTCTCCAGCAAGTCATCATTGAGCAAGAGGGTGACGGGTGAACAGGATTCGAACATGAAGGAATGAACTTCTCTTACAGTGTAAATAGTATATGATGAGGGGCGAGAGGGGAAGAGGGAGGGGACAAGCCCCTTTTAACAGTCATAACAGCAATAACAGGAAGCTGTGCGATCAGATAATACATCATACGTACAAGGCAGAAGGCTTCCCTTTCAGCAAACTCTTCTGCTCGAGCAAGGAGCGTTGGAAAAACAAAACTGCGTTCACTCGGTGTTTGCTCCGTCCTCAATGTTTGTTCACTCACTCCGTGTTGCATGTACAGTTTGAGTCATGAAAACAGCCGATGGAGAAATATGTCATACGTTGTGCATTAACTGAGGTCAGAGGGGGTCATAGGGAGAGGGTCCGAGGGGAGGCGGTTGGTGAAGAAAACAGGAAGGGAGTGAGGGGCAAAACAGTTACTCTTCGTGACTCACACAGTAGGCAAAGCAGCTGAAGAAGCTATTCATGATGATAATTTTCTACAGCTCGACTCTTGCAATTTTTTGAGTAGACACACTTTTTGGCACATGCAGGCAAAAATCTCCTTGCAGATACACCTGTATAACATTTTTTGCAAGTCGTGGATTGACTTTAACTCCTTGCATGCCGGTCCCAGCTGTAAAGACACTTCCTACAAGTGAAGAGTTGCAGTAGGCAGTTGTTGTCCCCCTTCCCCAAGTTGCAGGTATCCGTCGTTTTCTCTTTTATCTCTCTGCCTAGTTGATTTTTCCCCTCCTCTCTCATTGCGATTGGCTGCGCGGCCGTGTGCTAATGCCCTTAAACTCCCTCCCTTATCCATCCATACTTGAGCAGAAGGTTGGCAAAGAGCAACATCCCCCTCCTCCTCCCTGGGCAGTAGCGAGACAAATTCTTCTACTCTCAGATGTCCCAACCCAGTCTAATTTTTCGCCTCATTCCTCCCTAGCACCCCCACGTTACTCACTAGTAGCGTCGCAATGAGAATCGAATTTACTGCGCCCTGCAGCACAAAGAAAAGCGGAGGAGGGTGGAAAAGGCCATAAATGTTTCAATTTCAAGCCTCTTCCCCCACTGTAAAGAAAATATCTTTATGCCTCATTACAGCCTTAGCATTTCCTTCCTCACGACTTTTTTTCTACATCACGCTTCCACTCAGCTTTCCTTGGATCGCTTAGATCTCTACAGTGGAGGCATTTTTAAAGCAGCTAAAACGGAGCGTTCAGGCTTAAAGGCATGTTTGATGTTTTTGGGTGAGAGGGAGGCGAGGGGTTCTGAGCGGGCCCCATAAATCAGCGGGACAAAATTCACTTGCGGTCGATAGCTGAGGGCTCCAAGAACAACTGTTTCTTGTGCTTCTTAAGGACCCGTCCGTATACACATACACACAGGTTTTGCAGTGGAAAAGACTGCAGAATCGACTTGCTAAATAAGTCCCATGATCATAAAGCTGCCAGTTAATAACTGCAGCCGACCCCAATTGACCCTTGCTAGTGTGCGAGAGGAAAGTTTTTTTTTTTTTAGTTCTTTTTGTTTCGCCATTGTTATGTGAGTAGAAAATTTGCCTCTGGTGAGCGCGCCTTTTAAATCTTCGCTGCGTGGTCGTTGTCGTAGTTTTGCGATGGCGCAAAGCCATTGATCAGGAAACGCTGAGCGAAGGAGCGGCGTGGCACCCACGCACGCACAGCTTAGGACCGCGTTGACAAGCCAAGAAATCCGCCTTAGATATTCGGACTCTTGAGCTAGCGGGCGTGTGCGAGCGACATCTGCTATGCGAGCGTCTCCACTACTGCGAGGAACACCTGCACTAGCAAGATGCGGCCAACGTGGACGCTGCTTAAGCTCGTTGCGCACCCACCTAGCCTTCTTGACCATTGTGTTCAGGGACACCGTGTGGCTCTCATGCTGCCTCCCCATTTACAAACCCACAAACATGTTTGCAACCACTTAATGCCTCCTTTTTTCTTCTTGGGCTCACAGCAACTAATTCTCAATCCTCACTTGTTTTTGCTCCTACCGTCTAATGACCACCCAACGTACCTGCAAGCCAAGCAGTGCAATTAAAACGGTTGCAGTGGCTCTCGGACATAAGAATTTCCGTTCAAGCAACTGCAATTTTAACGTGATGGAACACTTGATGACCTAGCAAACATTTTTTTTGTGCAACAGACGCTCTTCACGGAAGCATACTTATAATTATTATAGTTGCAACAACCTATGCAGACGTCTCGGACTAAGTAATGTACTTTCTTTAGTTTTTTTCTACCACACAATTCATATCAGCAAGCGATCGTCTCATACCAATCCTCCTGGATAAGCAAAAAACGAGATCAGTGATCACTCTTGTTCGACAGGTACAATGCAACCGTATTAGCCTATGGTCAGACGGGCAGCGGCAAGACGTACACCATGGGTACGGGATTCGAATTGGCGACATCTGGTGGCTCCGGGTCTTCCGATCACTTGGGCATCATCCCGCGGGCCGTAAGGCAACTGTTCCAGGGGATTCGGCAGAGGCAGGAGGAGGCGAGAGAGCGCGGAAGGCAGCCGCCAGAATTCAAGGTAGAAAGCGGCCTTCCCTGAGGAGGGTTCCAGCTGGTGGAAGGTACGATGCGAGACCTTCTCATGTTTTCAGGTTTCGACCCAGTTTATGGAGCTATACAACGAGGAGATTCTCGACCTGTTCGATGCTGCCTCGTGTGGGGGGGCAAAGATCAGGGGGAACAGCAAGTCCGGGATCAGAATACACGAGGACGCCAACGGGAACATTTACACGGTAAGAACAAAGCAAAGTAAGGCGAAAAACAAATCGGAAGTCACCTCATAAGGAAGAACACTTGATTCCGTCCTTCTTGGGCACTCCTATTGACTGTCCATTAAGTCGTTCTTTAAATACTACGAATAGTCTCATTCCAGCAAGGCTGCATTGGATGCAAAAAAAAGAGTCCCGAGGGATTCTTTTCTTTGCTGACCGGTTTTTTTTGTTTTGTCAGCACACAAGCACGAGGGCGGCCCAGTTAACGTGCACAAGTTGAAGTACGTAGGAAGGAGGCCTAGGCATATTTTTATGGTAGCGGCGGAAAAATGCTGCTGCCTCTTTCTTTTGGTCACTCGATGCATGACTGCGTGAGTGAGTGGACCCGCGCGCACGCAGAAGGTGGAGGAAGGGGGGAGTTAAATTTGGAAATGTCATAACCACGTCCACTGCCCTCATGCCATTATAACAGTGATAAAAGGGCGTTATCGTGCTTATAGAGTAGGGTACAAAAATTCTACTGAGTGAGCACATACGCTATTCCTACCAAGATCGAGGAATGCGATGGTGGTCAAAAACCGTAAAATGCGTGGCCCTTGGCCACTTATTGCTCTTTCCTCCAGTTGTGGAGTTTTCCACCGAGTGGCCCTAGGTCGGTATTACCCTCGTTGATTGCGCACATGACGGACATGGGGGCAGACACTCATTTCACTCATGAAATAGAAGAGTCGATTGTGTGATTTCTCAGCTTTAATTTGTGATACTGAATCTTCATATGCCTTTAACAACAAGCTCACAACGAGATGGGAAACAGACTGTGTCAAATTATCACTCGAGCTGTTGAGAATAATAAGGACATTGGCCAGACCACGGTACTTCCAGGCGACATATAAGGCGGCCACCGACTATAAGAAGCCCAGGACCACTGATTAAGCTTCTAAGACAGGCAGGCTAAAGTTCATGCGCTCCGATCCCTCGTCAATGTTGTAAGGGGATTGATTGACGGTGACAAGTGGGTCGGTAGTAGGAGCTTCTCCTGAGTTCGGGGTAACCAGGATGACCATGTCAGGTTTATAAAGAAGGACTTGGCCACAGTTCCGGTGCAGAAGTTGCCAGAGCTTCAGAAGAAAGGGATGTGTAACAATGACCGCGAAATGCTTAAGCTTCTCAAGAGTATGATTGGCAAGATCTTCGTCTTCAGCAACAAGAAAGACTTGACAAGTTCAAAAACAGTAGAAATACCTGGGGTTGGGCTTCCACCAGCTTTGTTGAGGCCAGTGAGAGGTTTGTGAGCAGGCCAAGGTTTCCATGCAATGCCACGGTATTAGGCTTGGCCAGCAGTGACGGTACCATTCTCTCTCCTTGTGGGTGAATAGCAGGATGACTGTAGTCAGGTACAAGCACATCCTGCCACATATACATATCCCTGTCGTCAGCAGGACTTATGGTGTCGGAGAACTGTGTGTGGATGCAGGACGGGGCCACCTGCAATGCAGCTGACAGTGTGTTGCAGTGCCTAAGCAGCAACACTTGGGGTTGAAGGGGTTCTGGTCGAAGGGAATTAGTCTGCCAATAGTCCCAATCTGACCCTCTTCTTCAGCATAAGGAACAATGTAGGAGAGATGCATTGAAAGGACATGCCATTCTTGACGGTGTGCAGGCAGCCGTGGAGGTCAAGTGGGTCGCCATGCCGAACTTGCTACATCAAGAACGTTTACACTGTATTTAAACAAAGTCTCTGGACCATGCCAGAGGGCCTGGGTGATGCTTATGAGAAAAAGTTAACCATGCTCATGTCCGACTTTGGCACGACTCCCGCTGTTTATCTGGTGTCAGAGCAATGTAGGTGGGATCAGTGTTGAAAAATTTATGCATCGATGGGCACCTACTACTCGGAATTTTGAGCTCCAATTTTCGGTGGAGACAGAAGTCACGTGGAGCTAGACTCGCTTCAAATTTGAGCTTAGCATTCCAAGTACCCATCTTTTGCATCAATTGTCCAACCCCATTTGCTGATGTGACTCTGCAGCGCAGTAGGACTGACTTTAAATGCTATGTACTAAGAATACAGGGTGGGCCGCTCCAATCGATACACTCATTTTTCATGTACAATAAGATCAATCACAAGAGCATGAAGTATCATAGCCCAAAACTATTTATTGGAGTATTTTGGTAGAGCCACCACACACACCTTATCAGGGTCACCTTAAGGATTGCATATCAAAAAAGAATGGTCAGAAGGATCACCTGCCAGATTCCATGTAAATAAAACTCTCCCCTTCATCTACAAATTGTTAAAGGTGAATTTCTCCTACAAAACTGCCTTGACTAACTTTCACCTCCCCGGTATCACTAAGACAGTATGATGAAGAATCCATTAAAAAGACGCATGCGCATATCAAACGAGAACCGCAGGGTAATGTTACCAAAATCTCCTACAAGTGCTTCCTTTACGCCATGTCCCCATTCTCGGAATATCTGCTGTCTATTTGTTGCCCAGCTTTATCAGGGCCGCAGGTATAAAACGTCATCAAGATTACTTCTTATTTTTCGTACCGACTTATGGTCCACCCGGTGCCTTCTATTGGATTTGCATAATCCGAAGGTTACCTTTCATACTTGAATGTGCGTATGTGCATATATAGGATATTTGATTGGTGACTTTCCATGTGAAAGCTTCTTGGTCTGTCTGTACAAGTTGTCTCGCACTTTTAACCTTCAGGTTGGCGTCACCACCAGGGCTGTTCAGTCCGAGGAAGAGACAATGCAGTGCCTAAAGTCAGGCGCCTTCAACAGAACCACAGCCAGCACCAACATGAACGACCAGGTAAGTTGTCGTACTTCCTTCTCTCAAGGGTTGGACTGATCAAGTGCTCCTTTTGCAGAGCTCTCGAAGCCACGCTATCTTCACGATCTACGTCCAGCAACAAAGGCAGTCGCTTCCAGAAGATCCTTTTCACTTGAACAATGGTGAAGAAAAGGAGAACCAAACTGTCTCTGGCGGAGACTTGGAGACTCTGTCTGCCAAGTTCCACTTTGTAGACTTGGCCGGTTCTGAAAGACTGAAGAGGACTGGAGCTACAGGAGACCGGGCCAAGGAAGGCATTGCCATTAACTGCGGCCTTTTGGCTCTCGGAAATGTCATCAGTGCGCTTGGAGACGTCTCTAGAAAGGTCTCGCACGTGCCCTACAGGGACTCGAAGCTCACTCGACTTCTACAGGTGGGGGGCAAATTGAAGGATTAATTGACACAATACTCAGTGACTTTTTACACGTTGCCTAACTTGCTATTGTATCTGCTTGGAGGACTCACTGGGTGGCAACAGCCGGACGCTGATGATTGCCTGCGTCTCACCATCGGACCGTGACTTCATGGAGACACTCAACACGCTCAAGTACGCGAACCGCGCTCGAAACATCAAGAACAAGGTGACCGCCAATCAGGACAAGACATCCAGGACAATCATGGCATTGAGACAGGAGATCCAGAACCTCCAGTTAGAACTCACCGAGTACAGGCAGGGCAAACGGGTGGTTGGAGAGGATGGCACGGAGACCACAAATGACATGTTTCACGAGAATTCCATGTTAGGAAAGGAGAATCAGGTGAGATACAAAAATGACCGTGCTCAGTTGCGGAGAAGTAGTTCTTTGACGTCTACCAATTCTGTTCACCTACAGAATCTTCGCACGAGGATCAAGGCCATGCAGGAGACCATCGACGTTCTTACGGCCAAAAATAGTCAGTTGCTGGCCGAGAAAGAAGTCGGCAACTGGATCACTCTCAACGGAGAGGAGAGTGGAGTCAGTCCGGACATGACGGCTATGGTACAGGGCTACCTCAAGGAGATCGAAGAGCTGAGGGCCAAGCTCTGTGAGTCGGAGAACCTCTGCGAGCAGTTGAGGAGGGAGACGGCTAGAGTGCGAAGAGTTTCCGCTGCTAATGCTGCTTCTCCCGCAAAATTCGGCTTTGGCGGAGTTGGTGGCATCATGGACATGTCGGTAGACGAAGACGGCTACTCTGTCCAGGAGCTCATTCAGATGGCCAAGAAGGACGTCGAAAAAAGTAGGAAAGAGAAAAGGAGAAAGACGTCTCAACAGACCAATAAGGTAGTCAAGATTGACGAGGATAAAGATGCCAATAGTGCCGACGACGAAAATGATGAGGAAGAGGACGAGGAGGACGTTGAAGAAGGCTCTGATGACAACTCAGATTCTGAAGATGACGAAGAGGAGTCGAGTAACAAAGAGGAGGAAATCAATGAAGAGTTGGTGGATATCACTGCAGAAATTTCTATCAAGCAGAAATTGATTGAGGAGTTGGAGACTTCGCAAAAGCGCTTGCAGGCTATGAAAAGTCAATATGAGAACAAGCTCATGGCACTGCAGAACAAGATCGCTATCACCGAGGAAGAGAGAGACAAGGTGCTTAAGAGCATGGGCAGTTCTCCCGGTGCTAAGAGTGGTAGCGCTCCTGTACCTCCAGAAAAAGTCCAAAAGATTAAGCAGGAATACAAAGATAAATTGGAAAAGCTTCAAGTCGAAGTCAAAAAGCTCCAAGCAGCCAAACGCGAGCATGCCAAGCTCCTCCGGTCGCAAACTCAGTATGAGCGACAAGTGGAAAAGCTCCGCAATGAGGTGGCCGACATGAAGCGCAACAAGGTTAAGCTGGTTCAAAAGATGAAGGAGGAATCAGCTCGGCATCGTGAGCAAGAGACCCGAAGGAACAAAGAGTTGACGCAGATGAGGAAGCTCACGCGCAAGAATGAGTCGAAAATCAAGAGTCTCGAGGCCGAGAAGCGCATGAAGGAGAACATCCTGAAGCGCAAGAACGAAGAGGTTACGGCTCTGAGAAGACATCAGCGCAAGACGAGCTCAACTAGAAGAGGGTCCGTCAACCAGCAACAGGCTCCCTACAGCGAGCGCCAAGCCAAGAGCAAGTGGCACGCCATCGAGAAGAAGATCACCAAGGTGGCTTTGAACAGGCAGGCCATTTCGCAAATGGAGAACGACATGGACCGGTGGCTGCGAGAAAGAGAGAAGCTCTCGCGCAGGCTAGAGCGAATGGCTACCAAGCGCAAGCGTCTGGCTGCAGAGAAAGGCGACAGCACTCTTGTGGAGGACCTTGACGACCAGATCGAGAACCTGAAGGCCAATGTGAGCTACTTGCATGACAACATCGTGGAGTGCCAGCAGAACATCGTCGAAATGGAGCAGGCTGGCAACCTTGTGGGAGACGAAGAAGCCGATCAAGACGAAGAAGCGGCTCTGGTTCGCATTGTTAACGTCGGTGAGATCGGTCTCGATGAGGCCCGGTATCTGCTGGGAAAGATGTTGAGCATGACTGTGAATCAGTGTTGTCAGGCAACGCAACGTGAGGCTCGCGTCAAGGAGCTTGAACAAAGGATCGGTCAGATCACTCACCAAAGCACGCTCCATCAACAACTCCTACAGCATATGATTGAACAGCAGGACTTGGAGATCTATGACCTCATGCTGGCGGGTGAACAAGGTGAAGAGGACTCTGACGATGACGAAGTCGAAGATTCTGATCAGGATGATCAGCCCATCACCATGAACTTGAATCATTTGGATGTCGTCGGGGACGATTTTGGTTCTGATTCTTCCTCGTCCAAAAGAGACAAGGCCAGGCGAAAGATGACCACGAAAGAGGACTTGCTCTTCAACGATACTGACGTGATGCCAGTTTCTCCTGCTATCAATTCGGCCAAAGAGTTGATGCCTCCTCCTTCACTTTCATCTAGTTCAGGTTCCAATACCAGAGGTCCGTTCTTAAGAAGTCTCAGTTTCACAAAACCCTCGTCGGACCTCATGTTCCGTAGTCGGAGCTTTGTCAAACCCAGCTCGTCTTCCGGGTTGTCCAACGGACGACACAGTCAGTACCAGCAGTATCTTCATGGCATCAACCAGCAACGTCTCACCAATTCCAATGACATAATGACGCAGTCCGTGGATCAGTCTGTCATCTCGAGACTCGCACCAGTCTACCAACCGTCACCAATGGTATCTCGCCGCCACAATCAGAGATCGTCGTCGCCAAAGCCAGCGAACAACTTAAGGAAGTTCAACTCAGCCGCTCGCCTGAATGACGAGAACAACGCTTCTTCGCCACCTGGTTCTCCCCCGCCCCAGGTTTTCCGGCGCGTCGGCAGCGTACGCGAGGAATCCGGGCGGAATGTCTTCCATCGGCTCGTCGCCGGTACACGCATCGGTGAGGCGTCTAATCCGTCCAAGGGAGTTATTCTGGACTTCAAGGGAGGAAGAGGAGGGGGCGGAAGCAATTCGATTCCTCGCAATTCCGGCCCACTGATGTGTGTAGGAGTCGCTGAAGGTCACCATAAGGCGGTGCTTTCCGTGGCCGCCACCGACAGCGTGCTGCTCACCGGCTCTAAAGACCGCACGGTCAAGGTGTGGGACTTAACGCGCAAGGAGGAGATCCAAAGTCTCTCGGGACATCCGAACAACGTCAGTGTCGTCAAGTACGTGGAATCATCCAAGCTTGCCTTCAGTGTCTCCACCGCGTTCGTCAAAGTGTGGGATCTACGCATGCCGGGGGCAAGTTGTATTAAGACGTTGTCCTCTTCCGGACTGACGACCAATGGACCTGTGCAGACCAGTCTAGTGGCCAACAGGACGCTGTCATTGCCTCCTGGAGAAGCGTTGATCAACGATATTGCTTTGTCCCCCTCCGGCAACTCTCTGTTCTCGGCGGCAGGCGACAAAGTGAGGGTGTGGGACTTGAGGAAGTTTCACTCCATAGGGAAGCTCTCTGGAGGCCATCAGGCTGCTGTCATGTGCCTTACTGCCGACGATAACAACAACGGCGGAGACGACGACATGGTGACCGTGGTCACTGGCTCGAAGGATCACTACGTGAAGGTATTTCGCGTGTGCGAAGGCCGTGGAGGTGTCGTGTCCCCGGCCGCCAATCTGGACCCACCGCATTATGATGGCGTGGAGAGCCTGGCGCTGCGTCGAGGCGTCCTTTTCACTGCCTCCAGGGACACTTGCATCAAGAAGTGGACTTCTCTGTCCCACGATGGATCCTTTGAGCTGGTGCGTTCCATCAACAACGCACACAAGGACTGGATATGCGGGCTGTCTTTCATGCCCGGTGGCCAGACCCTGGTCTCTGGGTGCCGGGCGGGCTACCTCAAGCTGTGGAACGCGCGCACCTGTGCACAAATTGGAGGCGGAGAAACGAAGGCGCACAATTCGACTATCAACGCCATAGACGTCATAGACGCCGGTCTCGTCTTTACGGCCTCAAACGACGGCAGCATCGGCATGTGGAGGGTCAGACCTAACTTCGAAGAAAGTGCCAGCCCCCATGACAGCGAAGAAGGAGGGACCCCCTCCTGACGAAGGACCCCGTCTTCGCCCTCCCCCGTAAGGAGAGTTGGCCTCCCTAGGAGGCCAACAGGTTCTCCTTCTCCGTCTTCTAATTCCTATCTGCTCACAAGATCGCCGGGTGCTTCGTCGAGGGGACCAAGATACAGACCGAGCGGGCAAGAGGGAGCTCTCATGTCTAGGTCCGTGACCGGTAGCCTCTCCAGGCTAGGTGGCGGCAGCTTTTATTGAGCATTGCCACAGGTCAGGTTCAATTAGCAAGTACATACACATATGATGATTACATATGAAACGCAAATCTCCAATAATGTTGATACCAAACAGACTTGAACTACCTAATAATTCCTAATAAGCGTATAATTCTGCAGTATACTGTATGCTACGCATCGTTCTTGTGATAATTTGATTCCGAGGATTTATTTACGTATGATGACAAAACCACTGCTACTTATTACACAGTATATGATGGGCAGTTACTTACCTACTAGAATGTGTATTCGTCCCAGTTTAGAATCGTGTGCTGCTAGTGCATAGTGTCACTACGTTAGTGATAAGATCAGTTATCCTGCAACCTCGAACATTTAAGAGATTGGAAGAAAAGTGATAGAGCTGTTACTAAACCTATGCATTCCAAACAAGCGTGTCATGAATATCATTTTCTAATTAACGTGTAAAGTCTCCTTGTACCGTCTAAAAATAGCTGTAGAGTGTAATAAACAATATTATTGTACTAATAGAATGAAACTTTTCGATAACTGTTTTATTGCATACTCTACACAATGTCAGAACGAACGTACGCAATGTACTGAGTAGGCACGATGAATGAGGTTCTGCACTTCTTGCTTTATCCGTCAAATTGCTTAATTCAGGTCCCATGAACACAACATATCTGACTGAATGTCTATGTGTTCTGTATGTCCTGCACTATGTAAAGAGAATGCCGTCGTTTCTAAGTCCTGGATGACCAGTTTACCTACGTACGAAGTGTATGCGAGTAGGTTTAGCACACCCCTGCACGGATGAGTACCGTGCTACCACGTCACAGTGCCTTTGATCTGTTCTACGGTGAATTTTGCGCTTCCATTATGGTAAGTACTTATTAATGCGTTAATTTACTCTGTCAATCTCTCCTTCTCTGGCTACCACACCTCACACTTGTTCACCGGATTCATGGGGGTCCCGGACTTGCATTGGAAGTCTCTGGCGAAGTCTTTGGAGTTGGAAAATGGCCCACGAACCCTGAACATGCCTGGAGAGTGTGCACCCGTCTGGATGGCCTGCAAATGGGACAAGATCCAGCATAAGCGTGCATAACTCCGCGGTTACATGAAAGAGCAGTTGAAGAACTTCGTCCGGTACCTGTTCCAGGGCCTTGGGGCGGTACTTATAGCACCAACTGTTGGCTGCGCTTAGCCAAAACAACTGGGAGGGACTAAGATTGGACAGTCCAGGCAAGCTGCGTTCGTCGCCGTGCCGAGATACCCATTTTTCTACAAAGAGGACATCAAGGTGATTATACAAATAACACATGCAACAATGCATGCATGCATAATTGCATGCATAATTGCATGGATGACGCAACGCAGAGGTAATGGAACGCTGGTCTCATTACGGTATGCTCGGTAAGCCGACTTAATTCCTCCGTTATCGGCAATGTTCTCTCCTTGCGTGTTGATGCCGTTGAGGTTGAGTCCGACCTCGTCTGCGCTGTAGTTGCCGTACTGCCAGATGATGCACTTGGTCTTGGAGAGGAACTCCTTTTCTGTCTTGGCGTCCCACCAGTCCTTCAAGTTGCCTGAATGCACAGACAATAGAATTGTATAGAAGGCAATCGAGCTTCACAATTCATTAGTACTACGACATTAGGACTGTCCTCAGGAGCTACAGTCAAGGACACAAATGTTGGTCCTCCCTGATAATTTCGTGTCTTTTTTTTCATTGTACAGCAGAAATCACACTTCGTCATGCACACCTGGTCTGAGCTGTTTCTGTTGTTGCTTGTTCAGAATGGCCCCTAGATGGCTCCATCTAACAGCTACTGCACAGCCTATTTTCATAGGTATGGCACCTGAAACACTTCAACCAAGAGCATTGTTCCCTGGCGAAACTTCCACAAATATCTTACTCTCCAAACCTCCGTGGATGTCACAATGATGGTGCTGGCAGCCTCTGCAGAAGTTTCAGCCCTAATAAATCTCGTTCTCCAATCTTTCATTGATGGTTTGGTATCAATGTATCATGGCCAAGTTCAAAGAGTTACCAAAAACCCTGACTGACGTGAAGTGGAGAAATTTGCATTGGACGAATGGCAGAAAATTGCACTCAACGTATGTGAGAATCTCGTAATACTTTGTAGTTTGCCAAATTATTCAGTCAGTGATTTCTGTTACATAAGATGGCAAAACCCCATGAAATTGTGGAGAGAGACCTATACTGACTGTGCAGTACGAAGCGCTTGCTCATAGGACAAGGGATAAACTTGAGCAACCCCCCAAAAATTCGGTTTGTCATCTAAGAGCGTCTATACATCTATAGTACCTGAATTACTCTTGCCAGCTCTGGACTCTTATGCATCACTCTTTCATGCATCAGAAGAAATGAGAGCGTCGATGACAATAACACACCTTCAGCATCGTACTGCCTTCCCTGGTCGTCGAACCCGTGAGTGATCTCGTGCCCGATGACCCAGCCAATGCCGCCGTAATTCATGTACGTGGGGCGGTCGTTGCTGAAGAAAGTGCCCTGAAGAAAAATTGAAACAGCTGGTGAGCCTGCCACCATTTGACCGGTCATGGGTTGCTTGAAATGGCATAATTTGTCGTTGCGATTCTGCTTTGCCTAGTCTGGTCCAATGAAATCTGCACGGCCGCGTAGCCCGAGCAGACGAAGGCGTGCGTGCACTTTTACCTCACACACCTGAGTGACTTCAGATTGGGATCCAAGACTTGCACGTGCCCGCCCAGAGCACTCAGGCGCACGACGGACGCTGGGTAGAAGAGAGAAATGATGACATTGCCAAAACCCGTAATTAGTCACGCCTGGTCAAACACTCTGTCTCTATCTGAAGCTCGTCAAATAGATAAATTGTGCGAAAAATCTTTCTGCGGTGACAGTGATTTAGTATGCAGAATCACTTAGTGCAGTTGGAAAGGACATGACAAAAGACCCAATGTTGTTCCATTTGGGGCGGGGAACAACAATTACCTCGTGGATGAGGGATGGCCGAAGTATTTGCGGAACGTCTGTGCACATTGACTGGGATAATTATCGCACACGCTCTCTTTGTTCATGCGTAGGCAGGCACAAATCATAACATAATTAGTACGTCGCCCATGTTGTTAATCAACGATCCCCCGGTGTGGGGAAGGCCGTACACTACACCTGACTGGCGATTGCGTGGTCCATATCGAATTCACGAGGCGTGCGGCAATTTTTTGTCGTTCTGGTTACCCACACATTCCTAAGAATCATCAAAAAGCCGGCAATAGTACGAGATTCGTCCCCTCTTACCTGTAGGATACCGGCCGGAAACTGAATGGAGTTCTCGATGGAGCTGTAGAAGGCGTTGACCACCGCGGGATCCGCGTGGCGCTTCCAGTCGGTCTTGTCCACCTGAAGCCAGAGTTGGTTGAGCGCCAGGCTCTCCCACTGTCACTGCACGCACCTTCTCTCTGAGCCTCCTCCAGTGGTAGTTGGTGCTCCAGATGCTCATGTTCTGTCCGTTCTGGAAGTACGTGTTGTTGCTGATGTAGAGTCCCTTGTACACGTCCTCCAGTTTGGCGTCGTCCAGGATCTCCTCCGGATAGGCGATGTACTCCTTGATGGTCCGGAGCTTGTGGTGCGCACGTCCGCGGGTCCTGTCGTCCATCCAAGTGATCTACGAGCACAGGAACTTTTTGATGGCAGCAGATTGGACGTCGTTTTCACACGTTGCCGAGGCAAAGTGTACAGCATTGGTGTCCATTACGTAACGCCAGAGCACACAAGAAAGGAAGTGACAGAAGATGAGATCTGAAATCAACCTACCCTAATATACATATGTGAATCCATAGTCAAGGTTTGCTGCTGGAAGCAGCAGACCAAGGACTGGATTATCTCTGGACTAAGTGGTTCAGAACGAGCGACATCTTTTTCCTTTGTCTCGTCAAATGCTATTGTGCTGTATGCAGTGAATCTGCCAGTGACAGGTGTAATACGCGGTGCATACTACTGTGCAGGATTCCGTACGTTTGATAACACAAACAATGGACAAAAAGATCTGCGATAGTGTGCGATTTATCACGTGCGAATTCTGCATCACGCTTTTGACAGGCGCGAGGGTATTCGGAGAGCATGCAAAAAAAAATCATCCAATTAAGCAGTCACTCAGACAGTGCTGTCATCTTCCTACTTTGTACTGATACGACCAAGATGCGATCAACGTTGCTACCTCGTCAAGTATGTGCTTGAACTCCTGCCTGATGTCCGCCACCATCTCCAGCATGGCCTTCTTGGAGTCTTCTTTGAAGTGCCTCTGCACGTACATCTTGCCTATGGCCGCCGAGAAGCTGCCGGCGGCAGAGCCCACACACTTCTTCCAGCGAGGAGTGTTTGACGTCCTGTGGGAGCGAGACCCTGAGCAAAGTGGGCTTCTCCGGAGAGAGTCCTCGACGCCCCGTACCTGCCTGTTATGTTCCTCGTGAACTCCTCGGTGATCTCGCGCGCCTCCTTGGAGAGGAATCCTGCGGTAGCTCGTGCGGCTCGCCACATCATGTAGTTGGCCACGTTCCTCGGGGGCTCCGTGTTCAACAGCGTCGTCAGGTTCTGGAGAAACCCGGGTGAGCTCACCACCACGCGCTCCGAGCTTTCAACCTGTGCATCGCATACGTACGTACATATGTGCAGTACCGCATGTCTGAGATGTAGTTTTACATGTATAAATTAATCGGGTAATATGCGTGCCTTCTTACAATATGTGTTGGTTGATGGTACGTACACATCGGTCTGTTGCTGCACAAAGGACCACGAGTACTTTTTGCTTACCTACGTTATGCACGTACGAACAATGCCTCCTTATGCAACAATCTTATATTGTCCTCGTGCAGGTGTCGAACGTGGAGTAAAAAAAAGTAGCACGTTCAAATAGTTTGCACCAACATTACACATATTAAGCGATCGTTTGGCTATGCAGCAATACGCAATGAGGTAAAAAGTACGCACGTTTTGCACGCAGAAATAAAGAGGGTGTAAATTCACAGCTTGCGTTCATGCTTTGACGCAATCCCTTTTGTAAACCTGGAAATGCACGTCAGGTTTCGCGTGAAGTCACGCGAAGAAAGTACCTGCATGATTTCTTTGGTAAGAAGAGTGTTGACATAGTGCGTCCAGTTGACGATGGGGGCGAAGTCGACCACCTTGTCCAGCCTCATCGGGTGGTAAAGCTTCGATGCATTTCTCCTCTCCTCCCTGGGCAGCGACGCATTCGCCAGCTTGATCTCAAACAGGAGCGACTCCTTCAGCTCGCGAGACGCCCTCTCGGGGTCGGCGCCCAGCAAGATGGCGAACTGGAGAGAGGGAGAGAAAAATCGTTTCTTGTCAAACATACACGTGAGGTCGAAAAGTACAATAAGTAGAAATTTAGAAAAGTTGTATATGCTTTAATCTTGTTTAATCCTCAGGAATGCTAATTGACCTGTCCTGGCAATGGTTTTGGCATAACCAAGCATTACAGCAAAAGACAAACAGAGCTTCTTTCAGGTGCAGGTAAACAACTTTCAACCTTGTGGATAAGCTAATTATAGTGGTGGGCTAACACTAACGCTGAACGAGAAGGGCGGCTGTCGACTTCTCGAGAAATCGACAGAAAAGTAGAGATGTTTCGAATACGTGGAGATTTCTCGCATCAAATAATAATCTATTGAGAGGCAAGTCAATCTGACAGAAAATGTGAAAGCTATCATTTATCGAGAAGCTCACAGAAAAAATACTCTCCGACAACGTGAATGTAGACGGTTATTTGTTCGAGAAATCCAACGACGTGAGGAAAAACATCACTTGGGCAGGTCGAAACAGCTTGGAAGTGTCTCTGCTCTGATGTTTCCTCACAAATGCATGGGTAAGTTGCAAAAAATTGGCCAAGGAGCCAATGACGGTTGTCGAAAATGGCTCCTTCTTTAACCCTTTGATTGTGTAAAGGACCCCCCCCCCCCAACGAACGACAAACAGCGATCGTCTCACAGCCTTAGCCCAACTTCAACGTTGCTCTCGACGGAGGCGTTAACATCACTGCGCCGACGTATTGTGCTACTTGTCTCCGTCTAACGTACAGTGCATGTACGCGCTCGGCGCAGTGCGTACGTATGTGGCGTGTGAGAAATTGTAAGTATTTTCCGCTAGCTGCATTCTGCTGTTCGTACTCTTGTACATTGTGACGCACGTGCAACAGGTCGTGTTAGACCGCGTACTTGTCAGGGTCCGTACGTAGGTACTGCAGATGGCTGCGCGAATTGAGGTGCTGAAAATATGCAGACACGGTTGGATGAACCAACTACTGTATCTCTCTCTCTCTCTCTCTCTCTCACACACACACACACACACATGCGCACAGACAAATAAACACGAACAAACCAACGAACTCGTCTTCTTTTGTTCGCTCATGCCTGCCATGTCAACAGCTACTGAACGTCAACTTCGGCCACTGACAAACAGTTATAGGAAGTCATAATGCACAAGTCACCTTCTGCATGTACGAGTAGTAGTGTCCAACGTCCTCGTCTTCGAGACCCTTGATAAGGTATTCCCTGCTCATGCCCAAACTGGCCTCGTCGAAGTAGATGGTGCGACTCGTCGAGTTCCTGATGTCGGTGGAGATGGAGAAGTCGACCAGGTAGTCCGTGCTGTAGCCGTTATTGCGAAACTTGTATACCGTCTTTTCCCTAAAAGGGTTGGGAGTAGCGGGGTGAGCCATCTCACAGCAGTCTGTGATGTCTCACCAACTAAACGCGTCTTCATCCCAGTCGTCCCCGTCCACCACTGGCCAACCGCCCATCTTCTCGAGGACGTTTTGCAACGGCTTCAGCCCGATCGACTCGATGGTGTCCAAGTCCATGCAGGCTTGATATTGGTCTCTGCAACAAAAAATGCGCTTGGAAACTGCGTAATTCTGCTTTAGATTGCTGTTGCCTGTCAACTACCTCGCTTGCCTGAATACGATGGACTCCTTGGCTTTGGCTTCTTGACTCCTCTCCTCCTCGAGGATGTCTCTGAGCTGCAGCTCGAGCTCGTCGTCGATGACGGCGAACTGAGACCGCGTGCTGCGGTCATCGGGGATCCGAACCTGCGCCGAAAAGACAAGAACAGGGACTGAGTTGGGAAGTTGCGTCATGACAGTGAGCGCCGCTGAATACGTATGTATTCTGATCTAGAAGGGTGCGTCCCAATCTGGCGAGGAAGTATCAGAAAATACATAGGACACGTCAATAAGTCAACAATTTAGGCCTTGTCCAGACTGAATGACGACCTCTAAAGGCTCTACTACATGCTTTGGCCGTGTTTCCACCCCTTGGCTGAACCTCACCCTCTTCTCGAACCCTCCGCACGCGTAGCGGTAGAAGTCTTGGCAGGGGTCCGCGGACTCGTCAATGTTTTGCAGGAGTCTGTGGGCGGCGGCGATGCAGCCGGGAGTGTCGCACACCTGTAAGCAACCATTTCACAGCGTAACGGCCAGGCCGAAGTCGGCAAAGAGAAGATTTTCCTACTGGGGAGCTTGCGTTGCTTTCCCTGGAGCAAGCGACAGCGATGACGGCGACGAGGACTGCTGCCAATACACCAACCACCACCATCAGCAGCTTCTCTGTCGTCCTCCAGCGGCCAACCGTGAACGTCGTGGTCGCCCCCGCATTGCCTACACATGTATGGACGCACACATCTCGCTGATATGATACTGCTGCACCTGCATGGACCAGACAGGATCGAGTCCTTACCGTTGAAGTTCTTTTTGCCATCGTTTGACATCTCTATGCTGACCAGGTCGGCCTTGCTCTCGCTGACGTTGGTGCCTTTCTTCTTTCTGTCCGACATCTTTGCAGTGTTGAAACGACTACTTACGCACTAAGAAGATCCCCCTGCGTGTGAAAGAAGGCAAAGATGTAATGCTAGACTAGACCGCCACAATTTTATACTGGTACCACAAGGACCATTTCGTACACATAAACGGCCATTTTTCCTATGGAGATTATGCATCATAGACTGATTATAGGCCAGCACTCCGAATGCTTCTCCAGCTCCAAAGAAGTCACGAGCATTAGGGTCTCCATACACATACATGCTTGTACGCATAGGTATTGCGGTCGTTACATTGCAATTTTGGCTGAGCATGCAACGATGCACTGAATTGCACGGGCTCTGTGTTTGTGTACACATTCGTCCTCGCAAATCTTTTTGCATCTTTGTGCGAGGACTTTTTTGTAACACTCATGCATTAAGGAAGGATATGCTAGTACATAAATCGCGAGGATGGTCATGCTTTATTGTTCGGCCTTTCCAATGAGTCAGAATGAGTGGGCAGAAAAAAAATACAGTATTATTAGTACATCCTGGTGTCGGGCAGTACGCAGTGGTTGCAATTTGCAAACTTTTGCACAAACGCCACAACGACAACAAACGTCTCCTCAGAGGCGACTTCCTCACCCACTTAACTGTGCATGTGCATGTGAAATGCACTGAAGGGCCGACACATGTGTGAAGGACGGAGTACTTATGAATTGACAATGATTTACTGGAGAAGAATGCAGATCTTAAGGCTTTCAGCACATCCACAGGTTTGTGTGCACTAAAAACATTGTCACCGCAACAATGTCGATATAAACACTGAATCAAATGGCTGTTTCAGCGGAAGCTTCTCTGGTTCGGTCCCACTTTTTTTTGTCTCTCTCTCTATGAGGACGAAGCAAATCCTTAGAGAGGATGACTGTATTGATATACATATAAACTGCCGGGTCATGACAAGACTTTTCGGACACCCCTTACTCAGAAAAACCTTCCATTATGGTGTCAGACGAATGCATTGCATGATTCGGTCCATCAAAGTGTTCCTGCATCACTATTTTTTTCCTCTCAATCCCAGTGGAACTTCCTCAACTGCATAAATCCGCTGAACTGAACACAAAAAAGCCTTCCATACGTACGACAGTGTGTATATATTCCTCGCATCGTAGTTCCTTCGTGCTGTCACTTGTGCGTCTTCTGCCTCACACCTTAAGGATCATTTTTCCTCGCTGGAAAATGAGGAAATCCCCACCTAGAAGTGAAAAAAGGCAAGCTCTGCATATGTGAGTTTCGTACCAACAACGTCATTCATCATGGGCAGACGGATCCGAAAAAATTGCAGACCATGAGCAAAAGGACTACTTTGACTGGGTTTCCATTCTGACGCCAACGCTTTTGTTGCGAAAAAACTGCGAGTGCAAATCACTCTTAATCACCAACGGGGGGCTTGACATGCCTCTATTAATCTCTTACGTATCATGTACAAAAAGTGTCCTTTTTTTCTACACGTTTTACTGTCAGTGCTTGTGAGAATGGCAAAAGAAAAGCTCATTCAGCTCTCATATTAAGAGTATATAAGTTTCAATACACTGACCGGTCTCGTGCGGACGTTTGGTCACCCGCCAAAGTGATTTTCGCCACCAACATCTGGACTTTTGGCTCCTTGCAGTGAGAACAACGTACCTATACGATTATGTGGTCAAGTGTCAAGTATTGAAGAGAAATCTCTTCGACTGACAGATGGACCAAGAGAAAACTGTATAACTCGTCCTCTTGGTCGAATGACAGGATGCAATTTTTTTGTCGGCCCCACACGACGTACAATGGTGAGCACAGTACGTCTGTTATTTACGCATGACGCAGAGACACTCTTAATTCCGTTCTGACACACTCAAGTTTCAGTCGTGAATTCACACAGTACGTACAAAAAAGCCAAAAATAAGTCAAAAAAAGAGGAAAAAAAAAGAAAAAAGAGAACCGAAAGACCAAGGCTTCAAATCACTAAGATCTTTTTGTGACTGCATTGATCTGCTGTAGAAGCTAACACAGTGTCAAGAGGAAGACGTAGAGGAGGTTGCATAACTGAGCACAAACTTGGTTATGACTTGCAATACGTCATGGGTGCTTCGAATACAACACGGATGAGTACTTAGAGGGGCTTCTGTAAATTTGACACTCGCATGATCCCGAATAAACTACAATGGCAGCGTTGAAGGCTGCGCCCAGGACGCGTGGGGTGAAATTGGAATATTCTATATGTGCGGAACGTCGTCAAGAACACGTTCTTCCGCGCCACGGACACCGGCCTGTTATTGTCATCACGAATTCTACCTACCGCCAATGCAGCTCCCGCTCGCCGTGCCAACAGCCTCAAAGCAAAGGTCTGGCAGATGGATCTGGACTTTTCCGAACAATAATAACACTGAAGAAAGTCGCGGCCTTGATGACTGGACCTCGGAATTTTAGGTGGAGAATTCTAGTTTTTTTCTGGCCTTTGTTTTTACCTCTCACAGCAACTTGATTACCTTTCCTTCCCCAGATTCGTCAAAATTTCGCTGCCCCTTGCACTTTTTTTCTTCATTCTTCAACTTTTACAGCACCTTCGTCATCAGAGTTTGGGCTCCGAATTGGCATATTAGTTAGGTCCTCACCTAACATACTAAGGTGTGCACGTGACTGAGTCACGTTGCATAACTATGAAGGTTTTGAGCCAGATGTGAGACCTGAAGCTTGGGGGGGGGGGGGGG
>JAAUXU010067865.1_pt1 | contig 40462 bp, 38 predicted proteins | sample 7278151 | NCBI WGS metagenome assembly JAAUXU01 (sample SAMN14350113, study PRJNA611818) | marine sediment metagenome | isolation source: surface marine sediment (1.8m) | place: French Polynesia: Moorea | collected 2018-08
ATGGAATTTGGATCCATCTCAAGCCTCCCGTTGAGCACTGTTCTCGTCTCTCTCCCAGCTGAGTTGGGTCCAGCTCGAATCAGCACCAGGTTTAGAGAGTTTTCTCCAGTCAATTTTCAATTCAATTTCCAGTCGATTTTCGCCCAAGTACCCTGATCACTTCACAAGCATCTATTCAGTGCTGTTTTGCTCCTTGTCCCTCTGCTTTCTCCGTGTCGACGTCTGGTTGTGTCTCTCTCTCCCCCAGATATTGCAACACCGCGAAAAAAAACAGAATTTGCAGATAATTGAGCAAGGACCTCTCCTTCCTCCTCACTTAGCAATAATTCGCCGCAATTGGAGGCAATCAACGTCTAGGCCAGGGAAAATCTTTATCCTTCCTGGGGGAATGAATAGTCTGTCATGCATGCATCCTTGGCAGAAAACTCGTTATTATGCTCTTTTGAACCGTGCACAATGCTTAAGAAAGACCGAGATGGAAGAAAAAATCCATTCTAAATTGGCCATCAAAACGACGAGAGAAGAATAAGAATACAATGCGGGCTCCCTTTAAACTTCTCCTCACTCACGCTTAGGATCTTGCACCATTTCGCCCTGCATCATTCCGGCATCAAGAGAAATGGGCAGCGAATTAATCAGGGATTCCGACCAGAACAATGGTGCACGCGCGAGAGGTGGACAGACACACAGACACAAACAGACAGACACAGAGAAATGAATCACGCACGCTCTCTTCTTCGAACAGATGGTGAAGAAGAAGCAGAAGACATGACTCATTCATGCATCTTCCGCAAGACTAATAACGCACTGACGTCGGAGCGTTAACAGAAATCACCTGTGGGTTTTGGAAGTCACCTCGGGCTAGGCTTGAAGAAAAAAAATCACAGGCTCGTTCCTGATCTGCACTACAACGTACGACGCTTACAAGGCCTTGGGTATCAACGTAGCTGAACACAGCTTTGTACGTTGATAGTTACAAACACAGCCACAAGATTAATTTTCAACACGTCTGCTCCCCCTTGGCGTGAACAATGTTAGAACGATGCTGAACGCACAGATGGGGAATTTCATCCTATGCCTTCATCACTCCGACACATCTGACACTTTATTCAGCGAGACTGAAGAGCTGTTTACAAACATCATCAGCTGTAAATACACCAAATGTGAAATCGATTTCGGTTAAAAAAACAAAAAAAAAACAAAAAGAAAACCACCCACACCTCATGGTATTAGCACGATTTCCAAACTCATGCAGACCCTGCACACTTTGGCACGTCACCCATGTCCGGTTTGTTTGTTGGCATCACTTATAGCATACAAGTCAGGCCTCTGACAAATTTTAATCCACTTCATCTCGGCACTTTGGTGTCTTTTGGCCGCGACGAAGTCGTCGGCCGACTCTGTCTGTCCCTCGCACCCATGCAAGCCGGCCTCTTTTTTGCAGTGCGTCCACGTTCTAACGTTGAGCTGCGCTGACCTCCGAGCCAACGGCAAAAACCAACTCGTGCTACTTTCGCCGCCTCTCATTTTCCACCAGTAGAACGATTTCTTGCCCAAAGTTGCACCAAGAGAAGACGACGAGAAAAAAAAAGAAGCTGCATTCCTGGCTCAGGAAGTGGCCGCCGGTCTGAGTGGGGGACTTCCAGTAGCCAGAGCATGTCCGACCAGGCCAACTTGGCTTCTTGGCCAGAAACACGACGTGCCGGGATCTGAGATTTTCAAGGGTGAGACCCTCTGACGACGCATCCATCATCGGCGGACACGCGCGCGCCCGCCAGAAGAAGAAAACGTATCTAGCACCGCACTTGGCGATAGCATCGACAATGTATAGAGAGAAGTCGTCAAAACAAATACTGTGGATGCTTCGTCCGGAATCCCAATGACTTCCAAAAGCAGAGACAAGAAAAAGTCTTCTTCCTTGACAGCGCGGGGGTGGAGGGAGCAGAGGAAGAAGAAGAAAAGAATGAAAAAGCGGAGATAAATTTTGCGTGCGTAGGGATAAAGAGTGCCTGCCCTCCTGCAGCCATGATTCAGGCCAAAAGGGAGTCCCCCGCAAACACACCAAACGTGAATTTATGCCAGTAACAAGGGCGCGGTTAAGGGGGGTTACAAAGCGAAAAACTTTTGAGTAGGTCGAGGGGGATTTTTCACAATGGCGGCCAAGAGAAAACAGAGCCTCTAACAGGAGAGAGTTTGTTCAATGGCAAAACCTCTTGAATGGATTTTTTTTTCGCTCCAACTTCAGCTTCAATGGCATTATGTCCACATCAGGACAAACTGCCTGCCGGCCGTCCTGCCCGTCTGCCCGCCACGTGTGCTGGGTTAGAGACAAAACGGGTCGCAAAGTGGCACTGTTGATTTTTCGCCTCGGTAAACTCCTCCTGCACGAGCCGAAGTGCCGTTAAAACGGCGCCCGGTTCGACATAATCACATAATAGCTAGGCCTAAGAGGCTTAATTCCAGAACTGCGCAACTAAAAAAGCTCCTCTGCACGAGGAACTTGCTTTGGATCTTCATTTCTGCACAGTCAGTGAGTTTGACGCAAGCTCATTCAATTTAAGATCTCATTCTACCGCCACAACTTGCTACTTATGATGACTCGTGCGAAATGAGATTGCGATTTCTTCTGCAAAATCTGTGGACGGACGGACGGACGCACTCGCTCAACTCTACCAGACCCCCCTCCCAGGAGTGAAACGCTAAGAGTCATTCCAATATAGCTGTCTGATCGAGCGAGCGAGCGCTGCAAGGGCAAGCACACAACAGCGCAGCGCGTGTCTTTCAAAAAAACTAGTTCCTACCTGGGGAAAGGAGGCAGAGTACAGGGAGGTGGCATAGCCGAAGGATTTAATTTACTGCAGCAGCAGCATTGAGTAACCAACCTGCTGTTTGGTCATAGCTCTTTTTTTCTTTTTCTTTCTCCGCCTCCTCCAACCTCCTCTATGGTCAAGTCGGTGTGTGTGGGTAGGAAGCAGTTCTTCTATCGATTGGACATCACGACAATGACAAACCAAATACGCGCAAAACTGCATCGATCAACATCAGCTGAGGAAAATGACTCACAAGTACAAGGCTGTCAGGCTGTAGCAGTGTTCAGGAGACTTTGAGGGCCTCGCATACAAAGGTAGCAAGCAGTTGGCGTCCTCTCACTATATTGCAGCTCAAGACGAATAATAAGTCTGCCTCCAAGCTTACGCGGGGATGGATTCTAAAGACGTGTGCGAATTTGCTTCCTGCGTCCATAACTTCTCCTCCAGCTAGATGCCAGGGCCGATTAATTACATGGCGATCATTCAACTGAGAAGAGGAGGAGGATAATAACCCTTCTTAATGCCCCATCTCTCTTTCAGATGAGGACGGAAGGCATGGGAATGCCGCTGAGCAGCAGCAGCAGGAGGTGGAGGAGGAAGGAGGGGGGGACCTTGGTCTGCTGCGTGATCATGACGCTCTTCGTCGCCGTCGGGGCCGTCGTTGTCGTCGAGGCCAATGAGTCACTGGCAGACCGTCACGACGGGGATCTCCATGTTATATCTTCCAAGGCAGAAGCGTCGTCCTCGTCGTCCCCACAACAGCGGTCGCCTGTGTTTGGGCGGCTACGACCGGTTGTGAGGCCCAAAGTGATTACCATCGTCACACCGATTCCGCAGACAAAGTTGGGCGTCTCGTTTTCACCCTCTTACTCCCCCTCACCACCACCACCACCACCACCACCGCCGCCGCCACCGCCGCCGCCGCCGCCGTCGTCGCCGTCCTCCTCCTCCACCATCGACACCACGCAGAAGTGGTGGACCACTATGAGCAGCAGCAGCAGCAGCTTCAACAGGAGAGTCGAGCCAAAAGCCCAGCTTAAGCATTTAGGCAATATTAAAGGTGTTGACGATGTTCACACCACTGAGGTGGTTGTCAGTGATGTGAAACGACGGAGTGAAGTTGATCAGTCGACTACCACCACTCCCACGGCAACGACCACTTCAGTACCGACCACGAAGCTGTCGGCCATGACGCCGCCAGCTGTCACAATTACCTCGTCCACTGTGCCAGAGACAACGACGACGGAAAAGGGGCCAAGCTTCACATCTCCTCCTCTCCCTGCTACTCCTTCTTCGTCGTCTAACTCCTCGGTTTCTTCTACCGCCGCCACTATTACGAAGCCTGATTTCTACGACTATTTCCTCGGTGAAGCAGGCAGCACATCTCTCGAGGACCAGTTCGCCGTGGAGTCAGCGAGCGTGGAAGACGTCATGAAGAAGAAGAAGATCCCATTAGAAGATACAACGTCCTCTTGGCCTTCGGGAGTTCACCCTCCAAAGGTCTCCTCCGCTTCGCAGCAGCTGGAATCTCACAGGATCGACATTCAAAGCTACGCGGATCTTGTCAACAGCCTCACGCAGAAAGAAAAGAAAAAGTACGAGTTGTTGGCTGCGTTCAGCAGAGGCGACGACGGGAATGACACAAAAGACATCTCTCTAGTGCTCCAGAGTGACCACGAACCAGTGCTGCTGAACACGGGCGCTGGAGACACAGGACACTCGGCTCACAGTGCACAGGGGGGAAACCGAGGTCAAAGTCTGACCAGGGCAGAGGATGTAGGGGACACTGCTGAAGACGAGCCTCAGGACGACGCCAAAGTCGTCCTTTCCGCGGAAGAACAATTGCAGGAGGAAGAGACCACGGCGATGACGGAGGAGGAGGCGCGGGACTATTTCCCCACCAAGCTGGGCGAACCTTTGCCTCCGGCGGACCTCCCACTAGAGTCGACACGGCCAGATGAGGACTACCAGCAAGATCCTCGGTGGGAAGAGCTGCCACCTTCTCACGGCGTCATTGGGGAGCGAGACGAGGAAGGTGATGCGGTCGACAGGGTGTTTCTACAGAAAATGGAGGGCGCTACCAAACTGGGAGAGGGCGGGATTATGCTGGCGATAAGGATGCAGAAATACACGGAAGACACCATGGTGAGAAGCTGACTAATGTCTAAAGTTCACACAACGTTTGACTTCGTTTGACTTGAGCAATGGGCATTAATCAAGCAGACATCGTGGCAAGTTAGCACACAGTCTATGGCGTCCCAATAAGGTCACCAACGCCTATTGTTCGTGCAGGTTCACCTACGCTACCAGTACATGGGTGACGATGACGGCAGTGGCAATGTGCCTGTGTCGCCGGCGCCCGCCCATGAAATGCATTCACCGCAAACTCTTTCCTTGCCCCTGACTGGATCTTACCAGGAGGTCGAGCTGACCAATCTGCTTCACGGTTGGTACACAGTCTGCGGAGAGGCAGTCAAAGGAGAAAAGATCCTTGAGGAGAACTGCTTCAACGTCAGAGTGGATTATGTCAAAGACCAGTCAGGTCAGTAGCAAGAAAGGAGAGAGGGAAAAGGCCACGTTCGAATATTGTAGCTGTCGGTCCTAAGAACTCTGTTTACAGACTTTCCCAGGGCCGTTGTCATTGCCGCGACGGTCTCCGCGGTTGGTCTCGTCCTCCTTCTTGCAGCCGCGTATGTCGTCTATGCAAAGATCCACCAGGACAGGCGGAAAAGACTGGACAAGTACGGACAAAGCGTCTGATCAGGCGGAAGCCATTGAAATGTAATCGTCAGCTAATAATGATTTTCTTTCTAGGGAGCTCCACGACCGCGTGGAGCGTAAAGCTCAGCAAGAGCGCGAGCGCCTGGAGAGGGAGGCGGCTGCGTTCTGCGACGTTTACTTGGACTTGCACGAGCCGTGAGAGCAGAATATTATTATGCTTATTATTTTTATGGATGTCACAGCAAGTTGTAAGGAGCTGACAACTGACAAAGTTGTAATTTCAGGTACGAAGAAAGGTGCATCATGTGATCAAGGCAGCAACTGAAGCCATCGTCAAAAATCATACATTCAGAACACTACTTTTAAATAACTCCCAGCAACAATAAACCATCAAATCTGTGTGTTCCTTGTCCTACCTTAACATGGCCTCGTCGATCGGCTTGCTGCCCATGCCGGCAACAACAACTCTTGGCTCGATAGAAAGGGTGAACCACTGAATGAGAGTCTCAAACTCCCTCGAGTCCACCGACCACCAATTCTGAGTGTTCAGTGAACACACCAAACTCTCTAGCTGTCCACTCTAAGAAAAAAAAGTACGTACGTAATGGTAAATCCGATCTATCCAACAAGGTCTCACTCACTTGTCGCATGACCGGCTCTTGGGACAACTTGACGATGACCTTGAGTAGGATGGGTAGCGCCTTCAGCTTCGTCTGGGATACCACCGCTGTTGGTTCGTCCATCGCTTCCAACACTTTGGCCCAAGGCATCTTTGCGAAGATACTCCCGAGGAAGGCGTGGCTCTCTGGGGCGTACCTGTCAACCGCAGTGCCCATCCGACAGATGTCCGGCAGTGACGGCCTCATAAGCTCCCACTGCAAGCGCACGTAGAACGCGTGGATGCGCTCGCTCACGTAGGTAGGCACCTCCGGACGGCAGTACATATCACAGTAGTACGACCATGCGTAACTGAGGAAGTTGTCGTCTGCAAAAGTTCGTCATAGATAGGAAGCACCTTGGGATCATAGGCTCTGTTCATCCCTCACTTGGAAAAGTATCGACGAAACTCCTCATCAGCAACACCAGACTGCTGATCATAGGATCCGGTCGAGCTTGATCCTCCCTACTCCAGGGCAGGAAGATTTTTTGCGACGCAGCCATGTCACGAATCCACTGCTTCATTCCAAGGGAGTCCATCGGCGATATCCAAGGCTCGTAGAAGCCCAGGATTTCATCCCATATGAGAGCTATTGCTGTAAAGGGCACGAACATGAAGCATCCGTCTGTATTGAAGCTTTTGCGTCTCCTTACGTCTGGCTGGCTTGGATTCTCTTCTCTGGATCTCTCCCTGCAAGAGCAAGTGCCCATGCAGGTAGTAGAGCACCGCGAGGCTGGCGCTGTAGTTCTCGTAATGCCCGTACAGTCCAGAGGGGCCAACGGAGAGGCGTTCCTCGTGGAAAAAGTCTGTCATCGTATCGAAGAAGCCGATCACCTACGTATATCACAAGACAATACATGTTGACGACGTGGCGACAAGACGTCCTTGGAGTAAAAGACTACAGTACCGTGCTCATGTTTTCGCTGACAGGAAATCGCGTCTGGTCCTTAACAAAATGCGACACCCGATGCACCCAGACGACTGACTTCTCCGGATGACCCATTTCGGACGGCGACTCCCTCTTAGCGCGGATGAACTCTGACTCTTTGGATGACGCATACATCAAGGTCCAAATGAACTCTTCCAAAATGACAGGATCGAGTGACTTTTCCTTGATCAGTGAGATAAACAGCTTCAGAGTCCGCTGGTAGTGAACAGGGAACTGGTGTGTCGCAATGGAGAACAGGTGTCGTTTTAGTAGGTGATGAACGTCGCTTCTGCCTTTCTCGGGGTTGGCTCCACTCTGGGCCAGACCTCGCTCTAGGTGATTCAAAAGCGAATGAGCCACGCCATGCTTCCGATGCTCGGCGCTGTCACGGTTCAGCCAATCATTCACGTTAAGCTGAAAGAGGGAGGGGAAATCGACTTTCCAGAAACAATCAGATTTTCCAGCACAACTTACCTTGGACAGGAGTGAAATAGCCAGGGTGGTATGCTCGTCAGGAATCTGAGAAATCTTTCCGTAAATGTCATTGCAGTCCTCAAGTTCAGCATCGGCCGGGTTGAAGCTGGCCATGAAGAAGTAGTGAGCTCTGGGTTGCTCGACCATTCTCTTGACAAGAGGCAAGCACTGCCTGGGGTCGTTGCTGATGACATGCGGGCCTAACATTTCCAAACTTGACTGCAGGAAGAAGGCAACAGGAAGGCACGAGGATCGAAGGTCGTCTGTCACATGCTCAGACATCCTGTAAAATAGCTTCACACCCAGCCTTTGGTAGTGTGAGTGGTCGTAGGAATTGACCATGTTGCGCCTGCTGTACTCGCGAATTAAGTGCCTAAGAAAATGGTGCAAGGCGGTGGTTAAGACAAGTTCTTCGTGGACACGTGTGACTGTTCGCACAACAGTTGGCTTACTTGATAACGTACTCCAGGGTGAGGACTGATGAAGACAACTTGACCGGCAGCTGGTCGCGCAAAGAGGACAGGACCTTAGCAAAGTCACTCTTTCCTTGCTCAAGCCGATAGCATATCTCTTCCCTCTTCTCGGACTCTTCAAACTTAAGCTCGATGGCTGCCTTGCCTGAGCATGGAAGAGTCTTGCTACGACTAACTTTGGTCCCATCGCAAGTTACGAAGACAACTCTTTGGCGCTCTCTGATCACGAACTGGGCAGGCACAAGCTCCATGTATGTAGAGATATTCGATGATAGAGCCAGGCAGGCCTCAGTAAATGACCTAAAGTGAGCCAGGGTATGTACTTGATGCACAACATTAGACACAATGAGAGGGATAACATGCTCTCTTACGTCACAAAAGCCTGGATGTTCTCCAACAGAGGCACCACAGTATCCAAGAGATTCTCCTCGTCGACAAATATCGACGGCTTGATCACAATGCGGACAGGATTTTCAGTGGGCGGTTCGGGTCCTGAAAGAGGCTGTCCATGCTGCTCCAAACGCCGCACAATGCTCTCGTGGGGAGACAGTTGAAGACGGTTTTTCGACTCCAAGGAAGCAGCGATGGCGATTTTGCGTGCGCGAAAATGGGCTGCTTCCCACTCATCAGTGGCAGCTTTGCGACCTTTGCCAACTTCCAGAGGATCAAGGTATTCCATCCACAACTCCTGCAAGGTATTGAACTGTAAACTCTTTCGAACCATGAGTGCTAAGGCGTCGGCGCATCAGTATTATTACGTGGTCTCCCTGAATGAGCTTTGCCAACTTCTTTGGAAAGTACACCGGAGACAGCGAGGAAGTCAGCAGCCTCTTGTCCTGCACTACACTGGTGTCCACGAGCCACTTCGACATGGCCTTGAAAAGCTCTCGGCGGCGGGAAACGAGCTGGTCGCTGTCGTTCTGAGCGGCGCCCACTGCTTCCATCTCGTCCAGTTTGGAATGTACGCTGTTTAGATACCGCCGATTCACCAGCCCGCCAAAGAAACGCATGCCCACACCTCCGAAATCGTTACCTCTGCCATGAAAGAAATAAACTTCTTGAAAAGATGATCACAGCTACTATGTAGAGGCAAGTACAGTCAACCTTCCATGCACAGGAGGAAAGTTTCTGTACGTAGGAATGACTTTACGATGACAGTACTTGTAAGCTATCATGCAGCAAGTCACATCTTACACGCTATCCGGCGAAGGCCTGGCGAGGAAGTAACTGAAGAACCTTTGAGCGAAGATGGGTGCCAGCTGGTGATTATTGGGCATATTACGGAGTTGTCCGGACCAGCGGTAAATGGGGAGAAAGTTGGGATTTATGGAGTCAAGTCCCAGCACAGCTCTGGAGCTTTCAATGGCGGAGTCCAACGGCGTCTCCTCATTCCTCAGATGCATGAGCAACCGCTTCCAGAGGACCCTCTCTTCTATCCGTTCGTTTTCCATCTCCAGGATGAAGTATGCGAAGTAGAAGAATTCTGTGGTGGCCGCGGGCAAGAACGACACGAACTTCCCGCCCAGCAGGTAGTCCAAGTATCCGGTCTTCTCACTGGCCAATCGAGCCTATATAGAGATGGAAATATGACCGAGAACGCTATTCAGAAGTGAGCACATCCTCAAACACCCGCACGCGGCGCACAGGTCGCAAGGCCCAAACGTATTTTCGAGCCCGTGCCTAAGTCAGCGTACCCCTATTTTTAATATCATATATCTTCCTTGGTTCTGCAACTACACAAACTCTATGTACACCGTTGGAAAGCTTGAAACTATAGGAGTTAAACATATTTTTTTTTTACTACGGATTGAAATGCATGTGCAAGGTGGTACCGGCCATTTTGTCCACTCTACTGCACACTTGTGTCCGACCCGCACAAGTTATTTGAAAGCGCTTCTTTCACTATGCAATAGTGTGGTAATAATAACTAATTAACTATATATTGCACCGCTGTACACGAAGCTCTATTTTCCGAGTTTTGAGGTGAGTCAATTTGACGTGTCCGAGGTCTTCTTTCGTCCGGGGTCCAATAAATGCACTGTGGATTGGTAATTTAACTTTTTCTTTTTGCAGGTTCCCTGATTTTTGCGCCATTTTATGCGAGTTCCAGAGCAGGTGTAGTTTACTCTGTGATGATGGTCTTATTGCAGTCTGTTGACGAAACTTTGGCTCAAGTGGCCCCAGCAAGGAACAAGTACGCTCACTTTTGAACGGAGGTATATATTGTACGCATATGAAGCAAGGCTTACCTCGTGGAGGTCGTGAAAGATCTTTTTGACTTCTTTGTGACTCGCCTCCCGGAAGAAGGCCTCTTCACAGATAAGGTCAATGACGTACAAGATAGGTCTATCACAGCTCCATCTGGGCAGCTTCACAAAAGTGTGAAGCCAGAACATCATCACAGGCAAAGCATCCTGAAAACCGAACCTGTAAAGAGAAAAATACACACTTATGAGTGCTACCTTAATCAATAAGTTTATAGATTGCTATGTGCACAGTTACCGTTTGAACATCGCTATTTGCCTTCGGATCATGTTGCCGAAGTCCTTCAATACCTGGCCAGGAAACTGCAAAGACACGTATTCCTTCACTGTATGCAGGAGGGTACTTTCAGATGACAAGATAGACTGCAACGCCTCCAAGAACTCCTTGGAGGTGATGGCGGCTTCGGCTCCACGAAAAAACAGGGGTGTCATGGAGTCCAACACCTCGACGGCGAGGGAGTAGCATCCCAGGTATGTTAGCTTCTCCAAGCAGCCGAATCCGCGCTCGCAGATGATGGGCATGTTGTGACCCAAATCGGAGGCTTTCAAGGCTGTATAAAGAGCTGCCGTATTGCTAAGAGTGACTCCACGGGACAGACACTCAGCAGAGACGTCCAAGTCGTAGTCAATGGCTGCGGAGAGGGCTTCTCGGTCGCCAGCGACGGCCGCCGAGCAGACGGAGTCGGTCTGATCACACGCATGGAGGCGCAGGTGGGAAAGTAACTTCAGAGCCCATTCTTGGAACACTTCCTCCTCACTTTCAGCAGCTAATCGGGAGACCTGGCAAGTAAATGTTTTAGACCGTGCACAACGCTCTGGCGCTTTTCCTCCGTTCTTACCTGACGCACGCTCGACTCGATCAGTCCCGCGGACACTTGAGCCGACTGCAGCGCGACCGAGGCTGTGACGACTGCTAGAGCCACCGCACGATGATAGCGAAGAGGAAGTTGAGGTCCGTCGCTTGAGCTGTAGCGCCAATTCATTCTGGATAGAACTATGCGGGACACCTTGCACTTGGTCGAGGCTAGAGGTTCATGCGTCAGCCACTGAAGCAGCCGGTCGATGTCCTCTTGACGCGGTTGCCAAGAGCTAAAGGGGAGTTCGGGTAAAGTCGCTACAGCCTCCTGAAAAGATTTTGCATTGCCATTTCATAAGGAACATAATCACTTAATAAGGAACATAATCGCTCGACTTCAAGTAGCATATTTGGACGTACCCTGAGCCTTGTAAAATAGTCGTCTCCTTTCTCGAACTCTTTGACCAGGAGGGACATGACGAACGGGTGATTCTCACAAATGTTGGTCAACTGATCCTTTGCCTCCTTGGAAAGATCTCCCCCTTCCATGTCTTCGATGACGAAGCCCACGCGGAAGATCTCTAACGAGGCCATTGAGATGAAGCGAGTCTCGTGTTTGGAATCTCTGGCTGAAATCATGGAGGAGAAGGCCGCGAGCAGGAAGTGCCTCTCTTGTGGGATGGCACGTGACAGATTTTGTTCAAACTGAATCTGCAAGTCTCGACTGTCAAATACGGACTCCCAATCTGGAAAGGCGAAGGAAATCTTGAATTACGGGAATTTTTTTTAATCATGAACAGCGGTAAAACGTTTGGTGTTTGCTGCAAGAATCGTGTTCTTGGGACTGTAGCTTAACACTAGCAATGTCGATAATCCCACCTGAGATCCCTTGGCCAAAGTCCTCGCGCTTATCGTCGTTGAAATCCAAATGGAGCACGTAGAACACTCTCCAGAGCATACCCATGGAAACGCTCCCGTAAGGGACGTTGGTGAAGTATTGCCAGGTGCCAAGGCGGTGACCGCAGTGGATTCCTCGAATGACGCGCAAGAAGAAGGAGTCGTACTCGACTTCAAAGCGCCTCCGCATTGCCTCATGCAGAGAGTGCTTTTTCAGTGCTTCCCAGTGATCAGTGACAAATTCCAGAGTTTCCCTCATGATTTGGCAGATCCTTTTGGCAAAACCTCGATACCTGGGCCTGTTAAATGTCTTGAAGCCTCTTCTCAGCTCCAAGACCAGTCTGCTGCAGAAGGCCAGTAAGTGGACGAAGCCATTTGAGTCATTGTTTGAATAGCTGAGCTGCCCATCTGCTAATCTCACACCGAGCATGTGCTTGAACACCGCTTGAAAAGGCACTTGATGGAAGAAAGCGACCAGGTCATTTTCAGTAAGTAGATGCCAAGTCTCCCGGAAGTTCTCAAACTCTTCCCCCTCTAAGTCAACGACGGTCCAGGTGGCATCGTTGTCCTTACTGGGGCTCAGGGTGAGAGAATCTCGCAGGTGATTCAGAAAGCGAGTCCGGTCTTCAACGGGAGTCATCAGCACGGAAAGGACTGTAACGATGAGGTCCAGCGGTTCGTTGTCTGCCAAGGACAAAGGATTGCTGCTGATACTGCTCTCCTTAGCATCATGAGGCGGAGCCATCTGAATGTATTTGGCCCCCCACTTGCCCACACCGGCCGGACAACGAAGCACGTGGTGGAGGAGGAAAAGACGGGTGGAAACGTAATGCTTCTCGTCGGAGAGTAGGAGGGCGGCCAACTCGTCCAGCCAGAGCCTCACATCCGTAACGAAGACTTCGCTATTGATTTTCTGTCGGTTGAAGGCGAAGATCACGTTGAGATTCTTCTTTATCTCGTTCTCGTCGTTCCTGCTCACGACTCCAACAATGTGGTCTTGAACCTTGGCCTTGTGCGTTTCGCACTGGAAAGCGTTAAACGCCCTGGACTCAGATAGCTTATCTTTCAGCGCCCTCAACTCCGACCTCAGCTTGGAAGCGGCCTCTGCGTCAAACTGGGCCACCTCATACCAGTGCACGGCCGAGAGCTCTTTTCCGTCCTGACACTCTCCGGACTCCTTCACCTCGTGCTTGTTCACCCGCCACAGGTTCTCTCGCAAGGAAGATGAGCTCCGAATGTATCGCTCGAGTGACAGCTCATCAGCCTCGAGGTTGTTTCTCGACCGTCTGTAGTCGTCGAGCAACCCGTTCAGGGGGCATCTCTCTAGGTTAAAGTCTGAATGGATATGAAGAAACGAATTAAGATGTTCGCTGGATTCCTCCAGCAGGCGATTGCGGTAGAAGCTTAGCAACTGGCTGTCAGAATAGGCATAGATCTCGGTAACAGTGGTGGTACAGATCTCGTTCAGATCGTCCGTCGCGTTGTCAAGTTCACCGAGATCTTTCCTGAGAAGAGCATGTGGGTCTACCTGAGACACCTGCTTTCGTAAATGCGCAAACGATAAGTCACCATCGTCAGTCGCAGGAGGCGCAGAGGTGGGGGTAGAACCCAAGGGTCCCATGTTTAAGTCGGCGGGTGGTGGCGGTGCTGAAGGGGTCGCTGCCGAGGACAGGTTGGGAGTGACTTTCGCATCGTCCTCCTTCGGATGAACGTTCAGTTCGTTTAGTGGCGGAGCAGAAGGCGGCTGGAAGTTGCCGTCAGTCATCTCGGTCGCCGTCGCTGACGCGGGGCTTTCGACTGTCGCGGAGTTTTTGGGATCTACAATGTCGGAAGTCACTCTCAAAGTCGACTCAGTGTTCTCCTCCAAGGGTTCTTGCGCGGCGAAGGAACCCTTTCCTGCGCAGCAATCTGACGGGTTCTTTTCCCTCCGTGAGACTTCTGGGTCGCCAAAACCCTCTTCACTTTCGGTAGTTGCGTCATTTGTCTCGGGTGAGATGCCAATGCCGTTATCTCCGTCGCAACAAAGTTCTGCATCTCTCTCAGCATCTCCATCGGGAAAGGAGACCTCGTCAAAAGTGCAGTTCTGGCCGGACTCAACCGGACCTTCCACTGACTCGGTCACCTCATTCACGTTGTCGTCGAATGGACAATCTTTTGGGGGAGGCTGAAAAAAGAGAAAAGAAGTGCTTTACACACGGTCTCTCTCCGACATGACTTCGACGGATCTCTGAAACGTATCGAAGATCTCTGATCATACCAAGTGTGCCTCCGACATGGCCGCTGGCCAAGAGCTCCGCCACTGAGGTCAACAGCAGGCCGACGTCCGTAGTTAAGGTGACGAGATGAAGAAATGAACAAGACAGTTTGTGAACTCCCGAGAAAAAACAAAATTTCCCCAAATTTCGTGGACACTTGCGAATTTTTTGGTTCAGGAGTGCGATTTTGCAGTCACTCCCAATCCAAGCCAATCTTTTGTTTACTCGCGCTTTATCCTCGGCGACTCCAGCAATGATCTTGACAACTGCGGCGCAGATAAAGGAGCTGCGGAGTCACGAAAAGTACTATTTAGCAGACTGAGATCAGCTGGCAAGGAGGAGCTCTGGACGTGCTGCGTAGGCGACGTCAGGGGTGATGTGGCTCATGTAGATGGCAGCCCTGACACTGCGAACAAAACAGTAAACATTGGATCGGACAACACCAAACGTCGGCACAGCAGAGGACGGACAAACAGACGGAGCTCTACCCGGTCGACTTGATTAACTTTTTGGAGATGTCTCTGGCGGAGGAACTCTTGGCCGACCTTGAGGATGATGACCCGGAGGAGGAGGCGTTCGTGGAACAGGCAAAAGATGACGACGACGAACAGATGGATGTGGACAAGCTGACGCCAAAGGTCGTGGAGAAAGGTGAGGGATTTTTGTCCAGGAATGTGCAACACAAGCAACCTAAGACGGTCGGATCTTGTATTGCAGCGGAAGACGTGCGAGAGGTGGCAAAGCTGCACGACTCTCCTGCATTCCGCTCAGTGTTGTCGCGAATACGCGAGTTCTCATCGAAGCCGAGAGATCCATCCGAGCTCTGTGGGCCGGTGGAGGCAGACCCGGAGTATCGTCTCATCGTGGAAGCCAACAATCTGGCCGCCGAGGTGGATGAGGAGATTGCCACGGTGTACAAATTCGCCAAGGACCGTTACACGAAGCGTTTTCCAGAGCTGGAGACTCTCGTGGTCCAGCCCCTGGAGTATCTCCTCGCAGCCAAAGAACTGGGCAACAACGTACTCCGAGCCAAGAACAACAAGGTGCTGGAGCAGTTCCTCACGCAGGCTACCATCATGGTCGTTTCCGTCACCGCGTCCACTACCCAGGGGTAAGCTTGAGCTGGTTAATATACCGTAGAGTAAGATAGTGCAAGATGCACGCGTTACTGTATGTGATCAGGTCCACTGTAGTGCTTTCTAATGTAATATCTTTTTGTTTATTACTTCAGCGTTGATCTGAGCGAGGAAGACCTTAAGCACGTATCGGAGTGCTGCAACATGGCCCTCTCGCTCAACGAGAGCAAAAAGCAGATCTATGACTACGTGGAGAGCCGGATGTCGTTCATCGCTCCAAACCTGTCTGCCATCATTGGCGCATCTACCGGAGCAAAGATAATGGGTGCGGCCGGCGGCCTTACCAATCTGTCCAAGATGCCTGCTGGCCACGTCGAGTTGTTGGGACAGCAGAAGAAGACTGTGGGAGGCTTCTCCCAGAGAACTACGCAGTTACCGCACACAGGATTCGTCTACTACTCGGAACTTGTGCAACAGGTGCCACCGGTGAGTGCACAATTAGGTCCAATAAGATGTGTTTCCGTTTGCTACGCATATGTCGCATATATGCTATTTTTTTTAAGGATCTTCGGCGGAAAGTTGCCCGCATCGTGAGTTCCAAGTGTGCTCTCTCCGCTCGCGTCGACGCCTTTCACGAATCGTTCGACGGTCACGTGGGTCAGGAGATGCGAGAGGAAATTGCCAAGAAGATCGACAAGTTTCAGGAGCCGCCGCCGGTGAAGGCCATCAAGGCGATGCCGGCGCCCATTGAGGCGCCGAAGAAGCGGCGCGGCGGTCGGCGTGTCCGCAAGCAGAAGGAGCGTTTCGCTGTCACGGAATTGCGCAAGCAGGCGAATCGCATGAATTTTGGCGAATTGGAGGAAGATCTCTACCAGTCCGACCTAGGCTACTCGCGGGGAGTCATCGGCAAGAGCGGGGTGGGTTCGGGCAGCCTGCGAATGGCCCAAGTAGACGAGCGCACCAAGGTACGGATCTCGCAAACTCTCAAGCGCAACATGCAGAAGCAGCAGGCAACGTGGGGTGGTACTACCAGCATCAAGAAACACGTCTCTGGCACCGCCTCCAGCGTGGCCTTTACCCCGCTGCAGGGGTTGGAGATCGTCAATCCGAACGCCGCGGAGAGCAGGGCAGAGGAGGCCAACGCCAAGTACTTTTCTTCGTCAGCGGCCTTCATGAAGGTCAAGACCCCGGCACCAAAGTGAAGTTAATGACTTGGCGTCTTATTGATTCATTTTTGAATGTATTGCGGAGCTTATTGGGCTTCATGACTCGTAAGTGTGTACTGAATAATATCCTAAATATTCTCCTGAAAGTGTTGGCCCCATGACTAGTTACACACGTGGATCGTCGTTCCCATGCGTCGTTGGTGAGGGTTCGAGAGTCCAAGTTGACGGTTCCGCTTCCAGGCTGACATTTTCCTGTCCTGCGTTCAGCACAAAGGACACTGATATGTGCCTGAGCAAGGTAGAAGCAGTGGAGACAGTGAGCGTGACGCTGTCGAGTCAGCTGTCGCAGCAGAAAACCAATGTCTCAGGCCAAAAAATTGCCACAGGACTGTATATTATGTACATACGCAGGAGAAAATCGTTAATAAATTACGTCGGGTGATGAGGCTACTCTTCATATTAACTCGCATTGACGTTTCTTCCGAAAGGAAAGGAAATAAACTACATCCCATGAATAAACTACATTATTAGTCTCACTACTTGCTGTTGTCTGTCGAATCTGAACCATGATGAAGCAAGTCAAAGAATGGAGTAAGAACTTTGGCACCTTTTCTCAGGTTATGTTGTGTACGTTACTATTTTACAAAGTATAGCCAATAAGTTCCTCCCGATTTTCTTGGGGACACACAGCAGGCTGCCAGTGACTGACAACTCTACAAGATTTTAAAGCAATCCTTTAGATGATAGTCGAACGACACGTTACAGGAGCTTTATCTCGTCTTTCACTTTGGGTTTTGATGTGTAAAAGGTCATTTCCAACCACTGTTACACAAAATGATGCTCACATTGTATCGGAGTTTACATAACTATCACTGGTACAAACTTCAGGAGACATTGCTTGAAAAATATAAAATTATAAATAAACTTTTAAATCTACGGTATAAGCACCTATCCGGTCTCTGCGACAGCTGATTGCTTGCCGTTTCTCACCTAACACCTCTGCTGCTTGTCTACTCCTCATTGTACGGAAGTCCGTGACAAAGGAGGATCAGCTGACGCTCGGCCAAGCAAGAGCGATTTCGGATTGGAGTACAAGATCAAGTTGGCCAAGTTGTTTTGTCAGCATTTGGAACCAAGTGGAGAAGAGCTAGTGCAGGAAAGCCTCTCAGACGCAAACTACAGACCACTCTCGTGGTTTCAGTGATGCTTTGTTGGAGTTCCGAAGTCGAAGTCAACCGTCGATGCAGCCAACCTAAGCTTCGGCGCTCAGGGAGTGCGAGTTCAGCGCGCCGGTGTACTTCCTCTGGTTCACCGACCCGCCAGACCGCGAGGTCGAGCGCTTCCTCGTCAGGAGACAGAGGGAGTCCTCGCACTTGACCGTGCTGTCGGTTCTCTCTGGCCATCAACAGCGCTACTGGAGCCTCCCCTGCCTCCCTCCTTCGTGAATTATTCATCGTGGCTGTATAGAATCTCGCTTGCGTCGACGGCCTCAGGCCTGTCGATACTTTCGCCACTCATAAAAGCAGGGGAGTTGCTTGAAGCCAAGCTGGTGGGAAAGCAACAACCAAGCGCGTCAGGGTGCGGACGAGAAACGATGCATCTTTAAAAGGAATTCGCTGGCGGTCAAGGAGTCGAGGTGAGTCTGTCTCAAAGTTGAATTCATGCAAGTCTTGAGGGTTACCTCCTTGATGAGCTGTCTGGAGCAGCAAGTGACTCCTTGAACCCCCGGATGCACCCAACGCTTGACTCTGGCTCTCGGGCCTGTCCTAGGCTGCCTGGCAGGTCCTTTGCATCCATGCAACCGTGAAGACCTCGCCCCAGATGCCCTCTAGGGCTGAGTCTCTAGGACTGGCTCTTGGTTGCTTGGACTTCTGCCCCCCAAAAAGCCCTCTAAATGAGAAGTTGAAGAGGCTGCTACTGCGGTTGCAGGGAAAAAGTCCTCATCTTTGGATGGTTTGAGGCCTTTTTTGTACCTGGATGCAAATGTTAATGTTTCATGACTCATCCGCACTGCTTGCCCACCAGTACAAAAAGGCGGCATGCGGGGTGGAAGTCTCCGCAAGAAAACTCCTCGAGTACGAAACTCCTTTTCAAGCAATATGAGAACCTTGCATCTTTGCTACATAATATTTCAAATGCTATAGATTCAAAACTGTTTTTAATTGCTACGCCCTGTGCACAGCTCTACTGATCGTTCCAACCTGGCCAGCAGTGGTAGCTTGGCTGCGGGCGATAGTGGCAGGGTGGTATTGTGTACAAATCTTAGCTACTCGACCAGGACAAAACAGTCATCAGACGGCAAAAATGAATGAGTTCGTCGCGCAATTCTTGTTGAATCATCACAGCCATTAAAGAAATACTGGTATTTTTATCACCTCTTTCATCCACCTGTCCTTGTAGTCTACATAACAGCGTACGTTTTAACTGATTATCAGCCTTGTTCAAGGATGTCATCATCCTTGCACCTGGAACTCCACGGATGTGGCAATAACACTATGGAGAGGGGAAAATAAGACCACATGTTTAGCTAGGACATCGACGTGCGCTGCTGTCAGTTTGCTCCCTGCCACATAACATCGATTTTTGCTACGTGTCCGTACAATACGTGCTTGGCGCATCCTTAAGAGCTCCGCCAAGGCCGCACTAACGCACGGTGACGACGTCAGTTGTGCCAGTGTATTTATAAGTTGTAGAGCTCAGTCGATGCCCCGCCAGCCCTTCGCTTGGGGAGGGAGAAGCAAAATTTCCCCTCCTTTGCATAGGACCACTCTTAACACACATATTCGCATATACAAAGCTGGCGTTTAATAACGCATGATTACAGTGCGCACATTGCGTGGAAGACAAAACGTGACTTCTCCCTGAGTGTTTTGTTGCTGCATGCGCGGACTTTTTTGTCTGTCTTGAAGTCTGGTACATTGGCGGGCAACCCAGTTGTACTTGGGGGAACGTAGTAGGGACTTTGCAATGTATAGCGAAGATGGCTTTAGTGTACACAGCTGTTGTGGCTTCACGCAGTGGTGTCAGACGAGACCCAGCTGGGCATTGTTGCCGTGGAGTGAAAGCAGCACCAAGAACTTACCTTTTTTTTTTTTTTTACGTCGGACGCCAACACATTGCTTACTTTTGACGGGACTATCAGATTGATTGACGCTGGAGTGAATATTTGTGCATTTGAAATATTTGAGCGCTTCACTTCAAGAAGACCGGAATGACATCTCTATAGTCCAAGGCAATAACAACAACCAAAAGATGACAAGAGACAAGTAAACTAGTTTGACGACATGCTGGAGGAGAAGATTCGTATGAGGTGGGGCAGCATGGATGAAGTCAGTGATATTCAGAGGCAAGCAAACATGTTTGGCGATGTCTGTTGGTGACTTGGAACAGATGAGGAAAGCCTGGAACAAAGTGGAGAGGATTAGTGATGAGAAGTTTCGTCACATCTGAGGCGGTGCGCTGATTAGCAAGGGCTGAGTGGAATGACATAAGGATCACCAAGGCCATTGGAGAACCAAGGTTATTGGAGAAGGTCCGCAGTAGTGAGGCAAGTAAGTAAGTTTAAGTATAAAAAGGTCGCAAAAGAGCATGTCTGTCAGCGATGGGAAGTTATGGCTGTCGATAACATACGGTCTTTATAGGGGATGTTTGCGAATTGACTGCATTTTCGCTTGCGTGTGAAATATCACTGAATCTGATCCCTAATACAATTGGACTTATTTAATCCGCTGCGATTGTAGGGTCACAAGACGCTGATAACACTGGGATTTGCCAGTCTGGTGTCCATTCGTCAGAAGAGGAAGAGTTTTGTCATGATGTAATAGAAAGCCAAAAAGGTGGTTCTGAGCTACCAACGTAGAGACACTCTGAGCATGGTCAACTTGGAACGCCACATCAAAGTAGCCTTGTTGCAGACTAGCCTTGTCCAACAGTTTAGTGACAATGTTCTTCTTTTGAAATGCAATAAATGTAAAGCAATGATAGATTTACAATGGTGTGCGAGTGTGAGCCCTCATTCGTGACGTCTCCCCACATTTTGAGGAGACGTTCGCTCACGATCACATCTTATGTTGCACAGTTTTACTCAATCTAATGAGAGTCCAGAGCTAAACGGAGACATTCTTGTGCAGTCACGTCTGTATCACACATACGACATGAAAGTGCAGCTGCTACTAGATGCAATATGTGGCACTGGGATGAGGTAAGCCATGAACTACTTAATTCAACGTCCCTGTATGTCAAGATGACAGAGGAGTCATCCTCTGGTGCAACATTTGTTAAGTTTTACACTCGAGCATTTTAAAGTGAGGCGAGCTCAATGAGTCACAGCAATGTGGTGTACAATTGTGTGGGGTGATGGTGCAACTTCTGCTGATAGGTGGTAGCCCCCTATAACTGAGACTCATATCAAAGGCTACTTGGACCTCGGTGTCATTCAAAACTTGTGCAGAAAATGTGAGCTTATGTGGGCCTCAGAAGCGACTCTTACAAGCAGCTCCAGTTGTAAACTTTGGACATGAAGCAGACGAATAGAGACTCTTTTGTGGTGGCACCTAAACAACGATCATCCCAGTCACAGAAATTCCCAGTGCTACTGAGCATCGTGTTTACAATGTCTTCATCACCTCTGCGAAGGTGAAGAGGAAGACCCACAGTCAGGAGAGTCACGCAGTGGAGAACGCCCACCTTCCGTGCAGGCCTGAATGCATCAACTTGGGGCTGATGCTGCACAGTCAGTGACGAGGACAATGTGGTCAGGGTGAAGATTGTCTCCAAGAACGTAGACTTGATCATCTTTGCGCAGTTAGGGAAACTCGCTTGCAGAGAAAACAAAGTCCGTCGGCAGAGACGTACTCACTTCTTTCCAATCAACGGCGTCAGGGTGCTGGCAAGGTGCAGACCTTTGACACAAAAAATGTAGTTTGGGGTTAACGCGGATGTGAAGTGTGGGAACTACCTGCAGAAGCAACTCTGACGTCAGAGACGACAAAGAAGCCTGCCTCAGTCATGGTTTGGGGGATGTAGTCAGTTGTGGAAAGGTGAAGTCTCTTCACTTTATCTAAGGGTCCTGTCAGTACTCCAGTGACCAGCGCAAATAGTTCTATTTCAATTCTAACCTGACCTGAACCAATCGTTTGGTGACGCGAAAATATTTATCCTGGACGAATCCAGGCCTTAATTCAACACCAAATTGGAACCTCCACGTCCTGAAGAGGAGGGTTGTCATGTTTTGGTTGGATCAAGAGAGCAATGTTGTCTCCATCCAGGACTGTGCTCAATCTCATGGGGGTCAAAGGCTGAGCTTGACTAAAACTCTGCCCTTGTAATGACCCAGATCGAAATGTGTGTGATAATTGTCTTCTGTGAATGACAAAGCGCACACGACATTCTTACTTCTCCAAAAATGCAGCATCACCTCTAGCTGCAGAGAGATCAAGAGCAGGGAAGATCACATTGAACGAAATACGTATATTCTTCTTCCTACTAAATGGCTGGGTAAAAGCCGTGATCATGTAAATCAATTCCATCAAAGTCTAAAGTACTATTAGTGTTGATACAGAAAAGTCTTAGTATACCGATAAGACCCTGTGTACAGACTGCGTACAATCTGAGCCTGTTGCTATTCGCTCTGACCGTGATGTTGCATTTGAAAAAGGTTGAAATCAGGAGAAAGAATAAATGGATGCAGTGTCATGAAGTTGACCGAGACGGAAGGCCAAGTTGTTTGCTCTTGAGGCTGCTGAAACTCAGGTACTACCTTGCATTAGAAAGAAGTTAATATAGCACAATATATAAGTAGAAATCACTGAAAATCTTGCCCTCAACTCAGCATTGACCCACGAGCCAAAAAACTTGGCAGTGTTGTCCAATGTCAAAGGTCACCTGACTCACACAGTTAGTGATTTGCATGTTCCTTTTCAATACTCAACACTTTGTTCATGCAGAAGTGGGAAGATTGAGTAATGGCATCAAGCTACTCTTGACATTGGAATGAAGGTTTCTTATTTTATTATATGTTTAAACCTTCATTCGTCAAATGCAATGAACTACTTAGCTGACAATGCACAATCCGCTGCGGAAAAGCTCCTCAGGCGTGGTGTCTGAAATCTCAGGAACCTGTTTCCAGTGGAGGAAGGCGCCACTGCAATTGGACCAATTTGATATAGTTAATGCAGTGTTCTTCTTCCTCCAAATGCCTTTGTTCCGTTTGAGCACATGCATTATCATATGGAGATATTGCAAGAGATGTTCACTCAATCAGAATAACTTTATGACCTTGCAGAAAATCAGCAATTGACGAGGACTAGCTCATTCTCCCTTCCACACAGAAGAACCACGATTCCAGTAAGTCACAACACTGCATTTCATTGGATGGACAGAAAAAATAATGCCACTTTTGTCGCAGCAATGCCCATAACAAACTCGGACAACTTGGGCAAGAAGGCCAAGGATATGCTCTGCAGCACCAAGAAGAAGGTGCTGTCATCATTCAGTGCAGTGCTTGAGGGCACCAAGGAGCTCCAAGTGACTGATAAGGGAGAGATTAAAGATTCTCACATTGAAGATAAGAAGAACAGCACAAGACATCAGGACCTTAACTCCAGTGGTCCCAGTGCAACCTCAGTTAAAAAAATGCTTCCACTTAGCCCAGAGGAGGTATGTACATAAAAGGCAACTTTATGTCACATGCAACAAAATGGTGGTTACTTATCATCAAATGAATGTGTGGAAAATAAGCGAAGCGAAAAAATGCAGCTTAAAATTATCATATACAAAGCATCTAAAGTGTAAAGTGAAGTGAGAGAATGGAAAGTGCACATCACAGGTCACATCAGAGCTGATGTGCTGTGTGTACATCAAGGGTCCACATCAAAATTACTCTCAGGAAAGGTGGGAAAGTGCTCGTCTTTCCGCCCTGTAGGACGAGTGGACTTGCAAAGCCAATTGCGATTCTTCTCCTGTGTAGACATGAAGTGGAAGCAGCCATCACTTCCGGACATTTTGAGTCAGTCCCTTTATCAGAGTTTGTTGCCTTCTCAGGACAATGGCACAGCAGTGATTAAGGCACAGTACAACAGGCCCGAACAAATGTGACCCAAAACTGATGAAAAGTGGTGTCGACTTGTGGTTAGACCAGTCGAGCCACTTGAAAAAGTCTAAACCCTACTGACAACGTCACAATACGTGCAAATATTAGTGTTCCAGTGTAAAATTTGATGTGGACCCCCAATGTGTGTATGCATGCATACATTATTCATACTTGTTGCTGCCCTTTCAACATTCACATGTTGGTACCTGACATGTGCGTAGGTGCTGCCCATCCCTGCCAAGTGTTCAGACCAGTTTCGTCGGCTCATCCACTCTCAAAGTGTCCCACTAGAGCTGCGAGAGGAGCGGCGGCAGCAACAATTACAGCAGCAACAGCAGCAGCAACAGCAACAATACTCTCTCTTGGCAGCAGCAGTCACCTCAGCCCTCACAAAAGCACCATCGTCTTCGCCAAGTTGTCGCAGCGAATCTTCCGATCGTCTCATGGCCAGAGGAAGACGTTTTCACTCACCTTACGGTAGTCCCAACAGCTCTCCCAGGATCAGAAGGAAACCACTGAGAGAAACTCGAGTCAATTCAGCTACTAGGGGTGACTCTGGGGAATATTTGCAGCTGAACCAGTACAAGTTGGAGGGGCCTATTGGACAGGTGATAGAGAACAATCTGGTGACTTCTCAACAATTATTTTATCTCTTGGCTTCAGGGATCATATGGAATTGTCAAGCTTGCCTATAACAAAGAAGATGACAACAACTATGTAAGTTGCTGGCTTAATGTTTTCAGTGTGTATGAATGTGGTATTCTTACTTTCTTAACATTCACAGGGTGATCAAAACAAACTTAAGTTTTAAAAAGCTTAGAATTTTCATGGGCAGATCTCATTTACTCAGGGACATGTTAAAGATGACCAAGAGCCCTTTTACTTTGTATTTCAAAATGCCTTTGCCTTAAGAAGTTGGCTAATCAGGGACTACTTTTATTTAAATCTGACTGGTCACGGTGCTACGAAAGCAGCGTGAATTGCTGGCAATAACAGGGAAGGTGCTTTTGATGTTTGGGAGTTTTACATGACGTTCTGTTTGGTTTTGGTACGGTTAAAGTTGCTTCTTAAAATGAGGCTCGGTCACATTGCTTCTTAAAATGAAGGTTACGGTTATCAGCGTTTTTAAAAGATTGGTTGTCTATAAGTCTCGTGTAGATCTATGTGTGCCTTAAATAGTGTATATGATCGAGTGATTGTGGATGCACCCTTACAGGCTATGAAGATCTTGTCAAAAAGGAAGCTCAAGCAAAAAGCTGGCTTTTTTGGTGAGTAGAGATAATCTCTACCCCAAAGTTGTGCTCCAAAGTGTTTTCCTCGTAGGTCGGGGTGCCCCAAATCGAAAAGTGCCTGGTGGTGGAAACCGTAAAATGGCGGAAGACCCTTTACAGAAAGTCTATAGAGAAATTGCGATCTTGAAGAAGCTTGATCATCCAAATGTTGTGAAACTGTATGAGGTTTTAGATGATCCAGAAGAGGATAACCTCTATATGGGTGAGTAATCTCATGATTACTATTTCTCCTTGTTCTACATTTTTCCACTTTTAGTTTTTGAGCTATTAGAAGGTGGAGAGATCCTGGAAATCCCCACAGATTCCCCACTAGAAGAGAAAGATATCTGGGAGTCTTTCCGGGGGATAATTCTGGGCTTAGAATATTGTAAGTCGATGGAGCTATTCTTACTTAGGGAGGGAGGTCGTTGGAACCCGTGTAGAATAAGTTCTGTTATATCTTCTCTAGTGCACTACCAGAAAATCATCCACCGTGACTTAAAGCCCAGCAACCTTCTCCGTACTGTTGATGGCCTGGTCAAGATTGCCGACCTGGGTGTAAGCAATGAGTTCGATGGCCATGATGCTTTGCTCACTAATACAGCAGGGACCCCAGCATTCACCTCACCAGAGAGTCTTGCCCAAAGATCCGGCAAAGAGCCTTATTCTGGAAAGGTCAGAGGGCTTTTGCAAACCTCTATGTGTCTCCTAATTATGTAAGACATGTACTGATGTTCAGGCTGCTGATATCTGGTCTCTCGGCGTCACACTGTACTCCCTGGTGACTGGACAAGTGCCTTTCCATGACAACATCATCCTCTCCCTGTACAACAAGATTCGCACTCAACCCTTCGTCTTCCCAGAAAACAGAGACATCAGTCCAGAGCTCAAGGATCTCATCAGCAAGATGCTTATCAAAGACCCCGCCCAGAGGATTACTCTTGCTGAAATTAAGGTTGAAATACATGCTTTAGTTAAAGGTAACTTCTAATGACGTTGAAAATATTATAAGGAACATGACTGGATGACTGGCTTTGGGATCTATCCACTTGCTACTGAGGAGGAGAATTGTGAACTGATTGAGGTGACTGAGTATGAAGTCCACCAATGTATTAAGTGAGTCCAAACAGGGAAACTTACTGTCACACTCCGATAAAGAAAGCTATGTCTCAGGTCGGTTCCCAAGCTGGACACCTTGATCCTTGTGAAGTCCATGCTCAAGCACCACTCCTTCTTGAATCCTTTTTCATCCCTCCGGGTTAAATTCCAGAGGGGAGGCAGGTCAAACTCCACTCCACTCTTTAGGGCTTCTGGAGGGGAGTAATAGGATCAAAATAGGTAACTTATGTTTTGAGATGTTAGAGCATTTGTGCCATGGTGGACCACTGTCCAAAGTAAAATTCGATTCAGCTTGTCTCTGACATTTTCCCCTTGAACATAAATTCAGCTTCTTTAGAGTTAAGATTCTCCGAATAACACACGATATGTATCACTGTGCTTATTACAGTAAATAACCACATCCTGTTGCAGAAGTCTTCAAAACAAGCATGCCCCCCCTCGTACTTGAGAAGGTGCTTTCCACAGACAGCTCATCAAGGAAGTGATGGTTCTACCCACACCATTTGCAATCGTGACTCAGAAATGATTATGGCTATGTAACAATATCATGTGAGTTTACAATGACTGCACCGGTTCTTGGTGATGTTAAGTAGTGAATTGTGTTACACATACTCAGTTTTTAGAGGTAAATAAAGTGACTGATGAATTTTAGGAGTGATCAGCGCTGCTACTGTGGCAGTTTTCATAGCTATGTATCTCTTGCGACGGAAATTGTACGTATGATCCCACATTCTGTTTATCTTATCGCATGCAATCGATAAAACTTGAAAAGAACGGCAAAGTGCTACAAAAGTGTGCGCTTGGACATGGAACTTAATGCTGGAGGCGCAAGTGCGCGGGTCATTTTGTCTGTCACTTCACAGCATTGAAAGGGTCATTCATTCTTCATTGTATTGGCATTCACTTAGCTTTGCATTTTCTTTGTCCTTGCTAATTAAGGAGGTAGACAATTTAGTAGAGTACAAGACCAGTGGTTAGGGCAAATCTGACGGGAAAGGAACCCACCAGCATGTACCGGGTCCGTAAGAATTGATCCAACTCGATTTAAAGGGCAAGATAGTCGAACGTGAAAATTGAATTCACTCAAACAAACAAAATACAGAACACTTGAGTGGTGCATGTTGGTCCAAGTATTGTGGCACAGCAGCAGTACACACTAGTGTCAAATTTAGAAAAAAAGTCAAGGAAAGTCTCATTTTTCATTGTAACAAATTTGAACGACTCTGACACAACTGTCAACAACGAGTGTCTTTAACTGATATGAGTAAGTATCAATATCACAAGCTGTAGATATAAGCTCCAACGTTTCCAAAGCTGAATATGATGCGAATGCGCTGTACTGGTTCACCGCAATCTTGGTGCCAACACTTATCACTTGAGTTGCCCTGATTCTGACGGACCCAACACATGCAAATGACATCGAAGACAGCTCTCTGATTAATGGTGCACAGGAATAGCAGATTGTGATGGAGAAAGGTGGTTGAACCATTGGGTGCAAAGTTGAAAATACCCAATGTGTCCACTTGGTCGGAAACTTAGCTAGATGCAAGTTGTAGGGATGCCTCTGTCACGAAGCTGCAAGTAGAACCAGATTCTCTACATGGTGCTCTTGGGCAACGTCTTCTGGACGTTGCCTACTCCCTGAATCTCTACAAAGATCCGTGGGGGCTTTTGCGGACCTTAGCAAGCTCCACCTCAAGCAGAGATCATCACGGGCAATTAGCCTTCCCACAGGGGGTCGAGAAAGCTCGTATGAGTCGTGCTGACCTGTGCTGTCATGGGTAATACGGTTGGTCTTCATAGAAAGATTGCGTCCAGGAATAAGAACCACTTGGAAGATGCCCTCGTCCTCTTCTAATCCCCCGTCAACAGAGAAGCTGTTTTGCTTGGGGTTCCGGCAGATTTTTTCATTGCTTCCGAGGTTATTGTTTCTGCTGCTGACAGAGGCGTGGTTGTCAACAGCAGGGCAACTGGGTAGGGTTTGCTACATTCTGACAGCTTTTTCCTTCTGTATTATTATCATTATGGTGCTTGCAGAGAACTCGTTAGTTACTCCACAACGCTCACTCGCAAAGTTCATGTTTTTTTTCCTTTTCTCTGTTCCACGTCAATAATAGCACTATGTCTGCTTTCAGCATTACTTCTGCCATCAACAAAACAACAATCCAACACTGGCAGTGAAAACGACGGCAACAACAACAGCAACAATGATGTGCACTCCGTGTGTGAGGACGATGGGTGGGATTGCTCTCTGACAGCAGAAACTCTCACAGCATTCATAGCTCAGTCATGTTCATCAGAGGTCATTAGCATGATGTGACTTTGGCAAGTGGGAGAAACACATGAAGATAAAAAGAGAAAGAAGAAACACACAAGGACCATAACATGCACTAAGAAGATGACTGCCGGCGGCGACAACTTCCTTCACCACCAGCAGCACCTCAATGTCAGCATGGTGGAGAAGATCCGTGAAAGCTACCAGAAGCACTCCCGCAACATTTCTACTATCTCTGATATCTCGGTGTCACTGTCAGAGCCACTGCGACGTGACCCGACAGCCGAGATCCGCTGTGTGTTGCTTTGTGACAGTGAGGTGGAGCGGAACTGTGTCTTTGAAGTATTCAAGAGGGTCCTGGCTGATGGCCGGTCTCAGGTGGGTGACGTGCAGCTACTGCAGCACCACTGGGAGCAGCCACACGTTGACTGCACTGCCTCAGCAACTGCAGAAGATTGTAAGTCCTGTGTCAGAATGGGCCCCCAGAGTGGAACCAGCACACCCCCAACTTTGGCACAGCAGCAACTGAATGAGGGCTTCTTCCGCTTCTCCCTCCGTTCATCTGGTGCAGTGTTCAGGCTCATGCTACTTAGCAAAGACCGACAAAATTTGCTAAAGATCTACTCCTTTGACTTCTTGATTGTTGGCATGCGGGTAGCAAACCACATGGGAGAGCTGGAGGAACACATATGGGAGTTTGAATGGAAGAGACTAAACAGACACTCCAAGAAGGCAGTGGCACCAATCATCCTCTTAGCATACTATAGAGACTCAGAGCTAAGCCAAGGGGTTGGCAGTGGTGACACTGGCAGCCATGGGGCACCAGATGCTGCTGCTCTGGAACAGGCTCGGCGATCAGGTCGTCACAATCATGTCATTCCCAGATTCTGTGACTTGACAGAATCCTCTTTGCCCTTGCAAGAGTTGTTTGAGGATGTGGAGCGACTGTACAAGCACCCTGGCTTTGTTCTGCAACAGTGTGCATATGTCAACAACCAATATCACTTTGCCAAGATCACAGAGAGCCCCCACCTGACAGAGGAGGATGTGCGCTACCGCTGTGACACGGTTGGGGACAATCCAATTATGATTGCAGCCAAGGTCAGGCACAAGGACCTGGTCAGCTCTGTACTCAGAAGTCCCAGGTTCCTTAGTGGAGAACGTATCGATGTCCTCAGAGATCTCATTCACTCGAGAAATGACACTGGGCAGACCTTGCTGGCAATGGTGGCATTGCAAGGTAATGATTGGGTGATTTTTAATTACGTTTTACCTTCTTTGTGTTACGGATGACATAGTCGTCATGCCTTTTGTGTGCATACACGCAGAAATTACACAGCACCAAATGTTGTGTAATAGCTGCCAACATTAAATTAGAAACACAAATGAGAATATTCTCAACAAGGGTGCAGTTCTTGCCAGAGCCCAGAAAGTAGCTACTGGGCAGAATAGCACACCTGAAACTATACTCTAAAGCATATGTGGGCGTGGGTGTATGGGTGTGTGTGTGTACATGTGACATGGAAATTAGGGTTGACTTTTTGAGTCATATAAGTAGTGTGCAGTAAGTTTGCAATGATGAAGTTCACTTTCTTGTCATCACCATGATTGATTCACAGTCTCTTCTTTCTATTCACAGGTCCTGAGCTGGAGGAGCAAAAGTTGTTGATCTTGCAGAAGGAGATCCAGATTCACTGTGAGTCAGAGTTGACCCATGAAGCTGACCAGCTCAAGCTCCAGAGATGTTTGAGAGAGCAGCTCAAGTCCTCAGCTGAGGCAGCCATCATCTTGGAGCAAGCACGGGCTCTCCAAGGTATTCCCAAGACAGAACGTGAGCTCAAGGCAGAGAGTGGAAAAGTATGGTCCCGTCTATTCTTTGCATCCTTGTTGCTCTCACTGATCTTTAATGCCATTGACACGGGCTCAGACATCTTGATCATGATTCGCTACTATGGTGAGATGATAGGTGAAGTGATAAGTGCCAGCAATGGTACCTGCGTGGAAGAGGATACAACACCTGCTGCTGATATCCAGCACTGCTTCACCAATGGCACTGGCCTCAACAACACAATGAGCATCCAGTGCTTTCCCCTGTTTTTGTCACCTGAGCAGAAGTTTGGCTACACCCTCTTCTTCATTGTGGTCCCATGGCCATTCTTCATCTATGAGTTCTTTACCTCAAGTCAGTACCAGAGCCTAGTGGCTAAGGGCAGTGAGATTGCTGGGGAGATTGCAGCATGCCGAGGGCTTGCATCATTGGGGCATGCTTACTTCAAAGCAATAATCTACTCTTTGGCCTTCATCTGCTGCTTTCTGTTTTGGCCCATTGCAGTGCTCTTCATCAAGTACTACAATGATGGCAAGTACTACTTGGCCAAGGGAGCCCAGAAAGCTGAGAGAGAGAAGAACATTGAGGCATCAGAAGTGCTTTATGCTACTGCAAGAGTCATGGAGGTGTCCCTTGAGTCTTCCTTTCAGCCTACGATTCAGCTGTACATCTTGTTCCCAGTGTTGGTGCGCACAATGACTGCCAACTACTTTAGCTTCCGTCTGTTCAGTGTGTGCAAGGACGAGAGCCTGAACTTTCCAATTCCAATCCCAGACCAGACCATATCCATCATAACCTCCATCCTCAGCTTGGCATGGTGCTTCACTCTGTACCATGCAACACTAAAGCGTGGTGCACTTGACAAAGACTTAGCTGCACTCTTTTACCGCCTCGTGCTCTTTCTCTCAGTGCTCTTCCAGATTGTTGGTCGACTCTTCATCCTGGTACTGTTTTCCTACTCCTTTGGACCAGGCATGTACTACCCAGTGCTTGTGTTCCTGGCCTGCCACATCCTTGCCATGTCTGTGCTCCACTTTATATTTTCTGATGCTCGCAAGTACTGGGTGAAGGGCGGCCTCCTCAACCTTAGCTTCTTCCACTACATACTAGGTAATGCCATGGCCAACATCTACATCCACAACTGGATTCGCATGGACCCACTGCTTATTCAGTTCTCCAAGCCACTGCAACATGTCTCAACACTGATGAGGCAACTTGTCTTTGATCTTGTATTCATGTCAGAGAACGTCATCCTGCTGTGGATTGCATTGAACTCAAACATCACAGAGCTGCGTGAGAACCGCCTGAGCTTTGCTGTTGTGCTCCTTGGCTTCACATTCCTAGGACTAGTTCTCAAAGCTGTCTACTACCGCTACCTACACATGTGGGCGTGGCTCATCATGGACTATATCACACAGCGCCAGGATGGCCACTGGATGTGCATTCTCATTTCCAACATGTACTTGTGTGGCAATCTCAAGGAACGCCGCCTCATCTTGTGCTGTATCCCTCGGCCAATCTACAACTTCTTTGCATCCTTCTGCCAAGAACGTGGTGGCACCAGCTGCTCAGTGTGCAGTGCTATTGTCACTGTTTTCCTCATGCCCATGGTCCTTGCTGGTGGTGTGTTGGTCCTGGTTGTGGGTCTAGTCGTTGCCACTGCCTTCATGCCCTTCTTCTTGATTGGTGTTCTGCCTTGTGTCATCTTCATCAAGTGCAGGCACACTGCCAACAGCAGTGACGTCGACGGTGGTGTCAGCTCCAAGTCCCAGAAGGTACTATTTGTAGAAGATGGTGAAGAAGAGATGAAGCTCATGGAACAGAAAGTGCATGAGGTAGAGCCTGTTGTGGAGGAACAGAGAAGTCTGCAAGGTGAAGGCCGCATGGACAATGACTCACAAAAGAAGGGTGGTGAAAATGGAGATGTCAACCGGACACTGGTGGACAATTGCTATGTTGTTGACTCCGATAATGTCTAAGGCTATGTATGCCCCCGCCACCATTACCATGTTCACTCACACACACACACACACAAACACACACACACACATCATGTCTGTGGCCTTAAGCATATGCACACTTCTATTGTTGCGCAAGTTATTCACGCAGAAACGTTGTAGGAGAGTAAATTGAAATGCCTCTTACTTGCATCACTAGATGGCAGCAGTGGAAAGTTCCGCTGACAAAGGGATTCGCCCTCACTTGATAATGTCCAGTTAAGTTCTTTTAGCACTCGCGTCACCTCAAAGGATAACAAGAAGCTGTATTTTCTCAGAACAATAGTAGTTCTCTCGGAAAGTCTTTTTGAGTCAGAAAGGACACTTTCAACATGATTTATAACCAACGACTTTGGTTACAACAAAAGGATGAGGAAAGCTTGAAATATCTTCGCATCTCACTGCAGTTGGTAGCGCCATCTGCAGAGCAATCTTTGTAACCCATCTGTCACAGTTTGCTCTCTCATATCAGATTTATGTAAGCCAGGAATATTCTTGTCATTGGCGAAAGACAAGACAATAGTAATCACCTATGCTGTTGACACGTACGAAGAAATATCTGTACATGTAATGTGACACAACGTACGCATAAATAAACGTTTTTTGCTTTTAACTTCCCTGCTTCAAGCTGGAGAAAGTGATCGTGGCTGCGGCATGCATTTATGTATTTAATGGACCCTAATTGCAAGTATTGCAAGTATGAACCTTAATGCAAGTATTGTAAAGAGTTAATCAGAGGTCTGTGTGACCCCCTCACGTAGCTCGTAGGACAAGGCTGTGACGATAACAGACCCGTACAATGTATGATGCACCCGCTTCCTTGACACGCAGTGACTCCACGTGGACTTTGCGCATGTGATAGCATAAGTATGTGTGCCGCATGTAGCGTACGACAAGCTACAAGGCCGGCGAGAGCAGCAAACACATGCACATCTGCGTGTTGCGCATCACACTATGTAGTGGTGAACCCAGAGAAACTCGAGTTCAGAAATGAATCCAAGAGTTGCCGGGGAAGACCAACACAAAAATGATGGAAACCCTTTAACTTTATGAAATTTTTAATCCTGCAGTAAAATGACTCGGAAATTTCCTACTGGGTACTCGCACGTAGATATTGTGAATGTTGTGAGATATCGTAAATTGATCGATATCGCCGTATATTCGATGGATCTCGGTCAAATATTGCGATATTCGGTAGTTGAATGTTCAATCAGTTTTCAAGACAATACTTTGATATAAAGCTATCATCTTTGCCATATCAGCAAATATTCAAGTACTGTTTCTGGGACCTCTTGTAGATATTGCGATATATTTTTAGATGTCGCATTATTCAACATTTATTCGCGATATTCGGTATCGGTGCGATCTATCGTGTAGTCTTATTTCCTGTCATTAGTTTAGCAAAGCGTCAGACTTTGACTTGGGGCGTCTGACATATTATGAGTTTGCTTCATAAAAATCCTTCACTTCCAGCACAATTTTGCCACCAGCTGACTTACATTTGGGTAAAAATCTTCCGCCTTTTATTCCGTCAGGAAGTAATGGAGCAAAAAATCAGGTTGGATCGTCTAATTATTCGAGTAATTGCTTCTGTCTGCAATCTCTAAAATGTCGTTTTAAACACAGTCTCACCGACCATTAATTATTGACTCTTTCAGCATCTAAATCACTTTTTGCAGAGGGCGACCTCTTTTTTTGCACAATTAGCCAGAAACGTCTGTCGTCCTGGGATTTATTCATAACGATTGCTTCTTCTGACCGGTTGTGGGTCGACTTGGGGACGGGGAGGGGTGCAGAAACAGATGCTTCAGAATTTTGCATGGAGAAAAACTTGCAAAGGGCGCATACGAGACTACGAAAACAAGCAGAAAACTGCATCAAAATGGCAAATATTCTCCAACTTTTTCCTGCATCAAACACTTTACTTTTTGCTTCTCTCGTAAGAACCTTTTTCGCAATTTCGCAAGTCGACTTGTGTGAACTTTGTAGCCATTTGGTTTGGACGTTGCTAGAACTTGTTTGACAGGTTTTTCTCTCATCGCGTGAATGCTGATGCTTCTTAGTTCGGACCAAGTACGCATAGTTGCAGTGAGTGCCCATAGTACGTTGACGTCGCACCTCCCAGGACCACTGGCAGCATCGACTGCGCCGCTGCTGCTAATAAAGTTCGCCATCTCCATTTGCCTGTGCTGTGCAGAGTCACCCTGAACCCTGAGTTGGCAACGGCAGCGACACAGCAGGCGACGCCGACGAGGAGGAGGCAGTGTTAAAAATCTTGGGCTTTTATAGCTTCTTCTTTATCTTCTAAGTTGTCGATAAGCTAAAGTCTGTTTGTCTCTTGGCCCCTGGACTGTGCTCTTGGTGTCCATCGCTCAGTCACTCTAGAGAAGGAGGTGGTTGCGAACTTGCGTCGAAGATGTCGAAAAGCTGCGGTCCTGGTTACGCGTCTCCGCGCGCCGCCTACACCTCGGGCAACCGCGAGAAGCTCCTGTACATCACGTGCGTCGTGCCCGGGGGCAAGAGGCCGGACTACTTGGTGACCGTGGACATCGATCCTACGAGTAAAACTTATTGTCAGGTATGTGCGTGTGGATGAGCAGTCACATTGTGTAGCCAGACGTAGCGAAAGATGTCCTGTGTGACTATACATGTCATGATCTCTTATGTAAGCACAAATTAATTTGGGAGTGTTACACTGCATCCTGGAGGGTTGATTTCAAAGTAAGCAACAACGTAAGTAAAAAGTTGCACGATAAGCAACAATACCAATCTCCGAGTCAAATGTTGTCAAGTAACGTCAGATGCTTAAAATTGAGACTATGCGCTATAGTATAAGACCTATTTATCGCCTGGCCCAGTTGTAGCATTGCACTTTCCGAGTTTTGACGCGCTTTTGCTCTGTCCGAGGTCTCATTCTGTTCCACGACAAAGGCCCGAGGACGACATAAGGCCGAAGACAGGCCAAAACTTCAGTCAAAGTGAGGACATCATCGTGCACATCACTGACGGCCACGTAATGTGTAACTTAACCCCCAATTGTTGGTGTTTCCACATTTTTTTCAATTTCCACCAAGTTGATATGACTAGTCCAAAGCTTTTGCACATTATCTGACAACAGCAGCTTGAGGACACTATTATGTAGGCCTGAGGACGATATAATGCAAGCCTGAGGACAGGTTGAAACCTCGCTGAGAATGAGAAAAATGTTGTGAATGTGATATAGTCAGGTAATTTATGATAGTGTCATTTCAAAAGTTACGTAGCATTACGAGAAATATTCATTCAGGCAGTGAGAGGACTGAGCGAGGCTGGCTGGGCTGGCCTGGGCTGCTCCTCTTGTTCTCATGATCATTCTCACTATATTTCTAGATTTTTAATTTTTTTCCCATGACTGTTGATATGTAGTCCTAAATATGCATAAAAAATCGAATGTTTTGCAACGACTTTGCGTAAATGCTACATCTTCGGTTTGTAGCCCTCAGGAAATATTGTGACTGGAGAACAGTAATTCTGTCCCAGAATTTTGTCCTATGCCCCCCAAAAACCGACAGTACAGCAACAAATTTCGCGTCAACTGTAACATAACGCATGCTATCCAGGTCCTGCACCGTATGCCCGTACTTCACTGTAATGACGAGCTACACCACTCTGGATGGAACGCCTGCTCCAGCTGCTACGGCGACAATTCGAGGTCCAGGAGCAAGATGGTCCTCCCCGCGCTCGGCAGTGACAGGATCTACATCATCGACACCAAGAGCGACCCCATCAGGCCCAAGATCGACAAGGTGCAGCACTACGTCAACGTCCACTATTCCTGGCAACAGTTACAAAAATGGCGATGAGCGTGCTCGTACAGTGCAGTGGGGACTGCACAATTTGTTTGAGCCGCCACAGTTAAGTAGGCTCCATGGACTGGGGGGAGGACGCACTGGAGGAGTAGTCCAGAACATTTGCAACCGCTCTGAAAAAGTACTTTGAGAGGACCTGCAGCAATGGAACAGATTAAGCGCACTTTTGCACACTGGCTTGGTGAAAAACAGATCCAGCAGTGCACAAAGGTCTGACCTTGGCAGTCTTGATGATGACAAATGTGGGCTTGGTGGAAACAAGTTGTCCTTTTTTTTCTTCTCGCTGCTGTAACTGGTCTCAAAGTATTCAAAGAGACTCCAGCTGACTTGTGCAACCTTCAAGCGGGGATTTTAGGATCGATTGACCATTTTTGGGGAAAAACACCTTGACTGACAGTAGGCGACATTATCGAGGGTACTTTTGAAATGGACTAAAAAGTTACTTTGCACCTGCCACTGGAAAAAATGCCCCAAGCGAAGGAGTTTCATGATGGCTCAATGGCAACAGACGAAGGATCTGGAAGTGATGCAATGTTTGGAATATATATTTGAAAAAAAGTATATGAAAGGAAAATTGCTTTTAGGTCTCAAGTATCAATACGTATAGTTTTCATCACTCTTCTCAGAGGGGCTATAGGAACTTACATCTTCATCAGAATTAACCTCGTCCTCGTGGTTTACATCTTCCATGGACACATTACATTTACACAGTTCTTTCAGGTTCTTATTGGCTTCATCATTGCATCCTTGAACAGTTGTCTAATATACCTTCATTAACCCTTACTTGGTCAATACTCTTATCTGCAGCATCATAACTGCCGTCAAATCTACTCCGCTTTGACCCAGTTCTTGTTGAAGCCATCTTGGCCTTCATAATCTGGTTTTTGGCAAGTTGCAGAGTTTCAGCTTTGCTTCAAGCTGTGTCATTCCGGAGGTGTTTACAGCTTAATCAAGTACTAAAAATCCAAAAGTACCTTCGACGCTGTCGCACACTGTGAAAAAAAGCCAAACAAATCGTGCTTCTGTACTATATAAACTACTGAAGGACCACCTTGACCGTGCGTAGCTTGCGGACTTGGTCTTTTTTAATACAAAATGTATGTCTTTAAACGCCTAGGCACATTTTGACAATGGTAATTACTTTCACATTCTGGGGAGTTAATGTAAAGAATAACACTTGGAAAAGTAACTGCATTTCCGAAATGCACTTGTACTTTCCATCTGTTGCCTTGCTGTAGACCAGATCTTTCCAGTTCAATCCGGAAAAGTCAAGAATTTCGTGTCGACTCTCGAGCTTTAAAGTAAACAGAACTGTCCAATCGTCCAAGTGACGTTCATGTCTGTCCTGAAGACGTGTAAAAGTATTTGATGATGTAGGAGTATTGTGTAACTAAATGCATATATGTAAGTTGCACACATCGTGCACATTTGTTGACTTTACAATTTAGTATGTGGGCCCTGATAACCCGAGGCTTGTGTGACACGAACAAAAGTTGCTCATGCAAGAATTTACTGCTCAAATATGGCGCCATCAGCGGCAGCAAAGGCTCCATCCTGTGTGCAGAAATTTTTGGCATGTGCGAATAACCTTTCCCAAATCTCCTCCAATGCTTTGCGCCAGCACTTTTCCCATGCATGATGGAGAGAAAATCCTTGTACAAAAGTTTTAGATGGGACCAGATGTAACCTTTCTTGTTTTATGATCTGAACTCAGAGGATTGCTATCAAAGACTCTGGAGGTCTAGCAAAAAGTGTGCGCGTACTGCATAGAACTCAAGTAACTAGAGTGTTCTGGGAAGAACTTTCTTCTCTAAAAGAATAGTTGTGTCATGTCTATCTCAGAAAATTAATTTATTCATTAATCAACTCAGTAAAAGCTATTGCAACTAAAGACATCTCCAAAATGGTTCTTGTATTGGTATGATGTCAATATGCCGTGGGTACATTAACGCATCCAACTGTTGCACAGGTGATCGAGCCGTCGGACTTGTACAAGTGGGGCTGCTCCACCCCGCACACCACGCACTGTCTGGCTGACGGCGACATCATGGTGTCCACGTTGGGCGACGGCCCCGAGGGCAATGCCAAAGGAGACTTTCTCCTCATCGACGGAAAGTCCTTCACCATAAAGGACACTTACGTCAAGGGCAATCAGAAGCCGGCGTTCGGGTCAGTAAGAGTTTGAAGGTCTTTCAATTTTTTCCTCACTTCTTTAACTCTTTCTTAACTGCATCTTTATCAACATCCAATGTCCAACCCCAAAGGGACATTTTAGGTTTCTAACCACTTTCCATAGTGTATAAACATGCGTAAGAAGAGAAGCAAAGTGCATCCGTGGAAAAACCCGTTTTTGGTGTGACATTGAGACATTTGTGGGAGAAAAAGTCAGCCACTCATAGGATGTAAAAAAAACCTGATCCCCCAACTCCCAAGTATCACGTCCCACCTGCCCAAGTGTGCTTCTCATTTGCTCCGTCGCTGTGTCTCTGAATCAGGGTTACCAGAATGTTGGCGTCAGCTGGAGCATTTTGGGTGCACAAGAGTTGAGTTCTGCATCCTCTGCTCTATGTCTCAGGGTCAGAGTTGCTAAAACGGAGTGTTTGGGGTATACAAGAATCAAGTCCTGCTTGTTCACATGTGCTCTGTCAGTCAGAGTCAGGGCTGCCAGAATGGTGCAGTTTTACTCGGGGGAGGGTTACTTTTGCGACACCCTGTCCACGTGCTGGACCGACGTACATAAGCGAACAGCAGACTGACAACTGGACTTGTTTGAGAGTGAGCACATTCAAAAACATTTCTTTGCCGGAAGAATAGAGCGAATAAGACCAGAAATGCCACCATCAAGTCGAGGCTCACTGTTTATCCCCACATTTCGTGGTGTTCCGAAGCGTTTCGATAGAGGTGCAGTAGCTTCGTCTGGCAGCCCTGGGCGACAACCCTGCATTTTTGTCACTCAACTCTTTACAAAGCGCCCAAAAGTGCCCATTTCTTCTCCCCCTCCCTCCCAAGTCGATGGGCGTCATCTCGAGCACTCAGTGAAATGGTGCGTGAATACGAGATCGTGGTGAAAGAGACATCTTGGGCAGCGTGAGGACGCTGTAACTTGGTCATTTCTCGCAATTCCTTTTTGCCAAAGGAGAATTCTCAACGTCCTATTGAACGTCACTTTGTACTGCCTGAGTCGTCTTGGCCAGTGGGACTCCACTCATGTAAACTGGGTTGCTTTTGCTCCACCCTGTACGTATCTGGGGTCAGAAGACCCTGTAACTTCTTGTGTTTTAGGCTTTCAGCACAGGTTTGTTGAAAACCTGTTTTGTCCATTTGGCATCGAGTTGATGACTTGTTACTACTCAGTACGTGCGATAAAAATACCTGAAAATTTATGGTTATATAATATTAATGTGGGAGATACTTGAATTCTGCAACTGAATTAGAGCATAAATCTCGATTTTTTTTCCAAGATAATGTTCCCCTAGATTACATTGAAAACTTCTATATATTCAATGTAAGCATTGGAACAAGCCTTTTCGCTTTTTTCTACCAATTTTCTTGCAGAAATATCATTCGTTACCTGCCATACGGTATTATGCATACAATGCACCTACGTGCTAGCCTGGTTCGAGAAGGCACTTTTTTGCCTTAGATTTTGCTAAAAGCATTTTGTTTTTAGTGGCCATTTACTGGGGACGCTTTTAACTCTAAGTTTTACGACTTCAAAAAGTCACAAGTATGTTAACATGGGAAAGGGGAATTTCAGAGGTTCTTTGCTACGAGAGTTCAATTTGATTTGGGCTCCGTCTGCATAAAAATAACGAGTGGAAACTTAGAGTTTGCACTACCCTTTCCTCTCTTTTTCTCCACTTACTGATTAAATTGGCACAATGTTTTTATGTGAAATGGTAGCATATAGAAAATAGAAACCAGGAAACTTGTCAGATCACTGGTTTTCTGCTGAAAAAGCAGCATGGAAATTCTTAATCAAAAGCAATGGTATGAGTTGGTTGGCAGATTCTTTGCTGACAATTGGACCCGTGGTAAGGCATATACCATTCACCACTTCATTAAGACAGGGATGAAGAAAAGGACCATCTACCACATCATCTCTAAGTGGGAACAGAATGCCCCAATTGGTCATCAGCCAGGAAAAGCTCAGAATCCTGTCAAAATGCCCCGCCGGAAGGTCACCCAGCTAGTGAAAGCAGCACTTCTCTGCCCTGGTGTCTCATATCGAAAATTGGGTCACCAGTTTGGGATCTCTCACACATATGTCCATAAGATTTTGAAGAAGGAGGATATCATGTGGAGGAAACAGGAGAAGGGCCCAAAATATCATGGTGACCAACTACAATGAGCTAAACAAAGATGTGGCATTTTGAGAAGACACTTTTTCCGGCCATCAGGAACAATTGTCCTAGATGATGAGTCCTATTTCTCTTTACAAAATGACTGCTGCCCTGGCAATGATGGATACTATGTCTACAAGAACACCCCCCTGAATGATGTGCCAGCTCACATC
>JAAUXU010067305.1_pt1 | contig 40459 bp, 34 predicted proteins | sample 7278151 | NCBI WGS metagenome assembly JAAUXU01 (sample SAMN14350113, study PRJNA611818) | marine sediment metagenome | isolation source: surface marine sediment (1.8m) | place: French Polynesia: Moorea | collected 2018-08
AACAAAAGGCACAGCACTGTCTGATCGGGTATCGCATCACTACGCGCATCGCTCATCTTGTATATACATGGCCGTACACAACGCTCCACTACGTACGAAACGTTTCCACAGCAAGACCTTGCCTTACTACAGCAGGACGAGCCAGACCTTCACGTCGCATATGAAGATCACTCAGTGGACAACTGGACAGGAGACCACACCCTGTGCAAGCACATTAAGACCGACCTGTTTCTCCTGTTCCTTATGATACTCGTCACATATAAAAGGGGTTGGTTTTCAGCAAGACAAACATTCAGGGATTGGCTTCTAAACAGCTAAGACCCAAGTGAAATACAAGATTCTTACATATACTTCTCAAAAATGCAACACACATATTTGGTGCTGTTATAACCCGTTTATTTCAACTGGACTGGGAAACACGGCTTTCGTGACTCGAGTCCTCTTCCATCCCACTAGGAATGAGTGTGCAAGTGAAATCCCCTCTCGCGTAGACAATAGTGGCAGAGAGGCAAATATTTCGGGCATATGCCTCTGTAGCCACGTCTCTGAAAACATTTATCATAGAGCAATTGATCAATGCACTTACTTAACGCACGATTTTGGGATAATTCCCCGCTTATTTACTCTCTGGAGGGAAATATTCTGGCACTATTTGCCCGCAGGGACATATTACGATTCAACATTCTGAAACAATGGCTGCCTCAGCCACTATCGCGTCCATCGTCACCAGTTTCTCCATCGTTCGTGAAAATTTGAGTTATGCGTGAATCGTGGTCAACTTTCTTCACGGCATTTTCCAAGTACACGTGTTATGATTCCGAAAAGAGTGCGTTAAATTACAAAGTAACGAAGCATAGTGTAGTACTCATATGTACTCTCTTGAGGCTTGAGGGTGCCAACTAACAAAGTTGCAGCCAAGTCCAAGTCGGGTACATATAGCACTACAGTATACGTCGTTAATATAGAGCTAATAATTTTACCTGCTGGTGGTCGAATCGAAGGTGACCACAACGATAGCAGATGTCCGATCGGTCGATCTCGTTCGTGAAGCGAGGGCAGTCGCAGCCGGGAACAAGGCAATGGTGGAGCTTCATCCCGCTGTCACCGAACTGATTTTGCGGTCATGGGGAAGAAGAGGTCGAAGTTGTCGAATAACGTCCAAAACCGTCTTCAGCTACCGAACAATATCTTAAGTCTTTACCTGGGTCTCGTGATCACAGTAACTCCTTCGGCAACGGCCACATATCCCGGTCTGGATAAATCTGTGACGTTCGTTCATTTTGCTTTTGAGACGATTGTATCCTTGACCTGATCACGGCTCCAGACAGACTGGCTGAAGGTGGCAGGCATGAGGGAAGAAGACAAGTCTTGTTCCTTTATACGGCCGAGCAGGTGGTGGCAGACGCCAAAGAGACGGCGGCACGACAGACAGAGTACACCCGAATCCGGATAAGCGGGAGGCCTATAGGCAGGAGGCGACCAGCAGGCCCCCAAGTCTCTGCAAGCTGGGCATCTAGAATTGGCGGGAAGATCTCTAAGAAGGAGGAGGACTGGACCAGAGACGAGCTAAAGCTTTAAACGGAGATCCCCTCGCTCCCCTTGGACTTCCCTCATGACTGTAGCTGCGAATAACTTTCAATGTAACCCACTGTTTGCTCATGCTCAACGCAAAGATCACGTAGTTGCTGCTTTACACCCACAGTACAATGTACGTAGAAACACCTGTCAACTCCCCGCTCCTCCCTCAACCCAGCTCCACCATCTGGCCCTGGTCACCTGACACAAATCAGTTCGTGCTAGAAACACGACAAAATACGTTGTTATAACAAGAATCCACTGTATAGTTGTATACCTATTGTATAGTTGCTTCACCTATTGTACAGTTATTGTACAGTATTGTACCTATTGTATAGTTACTTTACTCGAAGAACATTACTACTGACCTCCCGTCCATCTCTCTGCCAGCATTAAACCACCTCCTCAGTCTGCCTCAGCTCCATCCCTCAGAGTGTGATTGCAGATGCTTCATGCTTCTGGTCAAAGACACGACGATCTTCAGCATCTTGGCGTAAGCCTGGAATTGAGCTGTCTCTCCGTGTCACCGCTGGACAAGCACTCTCTCTGGGTGGCTGAGAGGGGAAACGTTGGTCACGTCCTTTCTGGCACATACTGCATTGTATTCGATTCTCGCGTGGATCTCGTTGAATTCACGTCTTGTGAACCAGTCAGCGCCATCAACTGCAGTTACTTCTTGTTCATGTCAGAGAAGAGGGATTTCGTCAAACAAGTCTGAGGCAGACCTCAACCTAATACTCATTGTTTCACGATACAAAGATGCAGAGGAAAACACTCAACAGTCCCTATTTCGTGACAGTTCAGCTTTAACATGGGACTGTTGACTGCGCTCCTCACCTGAGTCCTCTCCAAAGCGGATCAGTGGGCCTAGGGATGGATGGACACCTGAAGAAAATGTCATGCCGCACCGGGCTGAGCCGATACACTCGGCACAGGTTTCTCGTACATCCCTAAGTGGGCCCTAGGCCTAGCACACATGTAACGTCATGTGCAGCTTGAAGGCTGACCTCTTGACCCGAATGTCGTCTGCGACATGTGCTGAGAAATTCTTGTCGCCGCGATCGCCAGATCTTCCAGCGACCCCAGTGGTTCTGATGCTCATTCCAAGTCCTGCGTGAGGCTGAGTGACCTTGGAGAAGAGACTATTCATCCACCCCCTGGTCCTGACTTCATTGAACCTTGAACGAGTGATGAACAAAAAAGTGAAGCTGCGTGTGGACAACAGAGAGCAGAACCTTCATTTGATTGAAACCTGCTGTTTGCTACCATTACAATGTAATCGTTGATCCGACTAAATACTAGTCCATAGTACAAGTGCATGAGTGGTGAAAACATTCGACAGTGCACTTATAATACCAAGTATCAAAAAGCTTGAGACGATCTCAAAGAGCCAATTGAGGAGTTGTCATGTTACTATTGGAATGCCTGCGGTTGAAGATGGACCGTGGTTGGCTTTGTGAGCGTGTTGCTCCACTGCGACGATGTTGCAGGGGGGCGTTCTCGGCGAAGAACGGCATGAGCAGCAGGATGCTCTCCTTGTTGGGTCTGACCCAGAGAGCGGGGTTCGTTTGAATGACGAGGTTCACCACCTGCCTCAGGTATGTCTGCAGGCGCTTCTTGCGGTCTTCCACTACCTTCTCCGCCTTGTAGCCTACGGTCTTCTTGGGAGGGAAGTCGAACGACGCGATGGCGTTCTCCTGCTTCTTCAGTTCCACGTGCAGGTTGTAGAAATCACTGTAGCGCCTGTAGATGTTCCACTCCTCGTCTCTGATGCGCAGGTACACCTGATAGACGTGATGTGTTTTGCTGCCAGAGCCGGACAGGAACACCGACGGGATCCAGATGTGTAGCAGTGCCCGGGAGGATCCGGACGAAGACAGTGAGCACGAGTCGACGGCGCTTTCGCTGATCAGACTTTCTGCGTCGTCGAGGTCGCCTTCGTTCGGGAGGGGACCTCTCAGATCCACCAGCTCCTCCTTCATTCGTTGGATGACGAGGTCCTTGTTGAGCAGTGTCCTCTGCAGGTGATCGTTGAACTCGATCAATTCGCCGTGCATCTCGGCCACCTGAATCAACTTCTTCTCGTACTCGGAAGCCTCGAAATGGTAGTCGACGTACTTGGAGGGCTTGTCTGACTGGTCGTCCTCCAGCTGCGCCAACGTCTCGTACGCTTGGGGTCCGTCTCGGAGCTTCTGCACCGCGCCCACGTATTTTTTGAGCTGGTGCTTCAGCAGCTCGTTCTCCCTCGAGAGTGCCTGAACCTTGCTGTTGAGCTTCTCCTTGCCCTCTTCGCTTCGTCTCTTCTCCCGAGACAGTTCTTCGCGAAGGCTATGAGCTACGGCAGTTTCCTGCGTGAGGGACTTCTTGAGATTGGTGCAGAGCTCTTGCAACTGGTCCTTCCTCTCCATGACGCTCAGCAGAGCCTGCTTGAGGTCTTCTCTGGAAATCACAGTAGCGCCATGACTCGAGTCCTTCTTGCGGCCGCCGTCCTTCTCGGAGGCGGCCTTCTCTGACAAGGCCACCCGGCTGCGCAGCGTAATGCCAGCATTGGCATAGTCACTCTCGTCGCCGTAACTTCGCACTGATATGGAATCTTCTGACTCTTGGTCAAGGCAGTCACCAAGGCTCACCGGAATGAGAGCGCCCACACCAGAGTTCCTCAGCGGAGTCAGTCTTTTGGCTCTCCTCCCCACGTAATCCCCATCCTGACTCTCTGAGGACCGCAGACTCAGCTTCTCCGACCGACTGTCCCGGGAGTAGACGTCGATCTCATCCTCCTCACCGCTGATGGAACATCTCGACTCGGCGTGCAACAGGCTTATGGAGGTGTAGTTCATTGTGGTCGTGGTCAGGTCGTCGTGAGTATTTGAGACGTTGGTCTTCTGCTTGTCGGACTTGCCACTCAGCCTTCCAACAGATTCTGCCAGAGAGGTGCCATCGTCAACGATAGAGACGACGTGGCACGAGGACTTCTTCTTCTTCTTCTTCTTGCCAACTGATTTGGGGAAGCCGGCGCTAAGTGGTCTCCTCGCCTCGATTTGATCGTCAGCGATGCCATCGGCGACGGCAGAAGCCGCGTTGAGGTCGGCGCTGTCAATCTTTATGGCGAATAAGATCGGGCTCAATCCGGCAGCCATTGACGGGAGGACAGAGCTCCTTTCCTGGTCGCTAAGAAAGCTCCACGCTTCGTAGAACTTTCGGACAGTGTCCTTGTCCGCTAGCATCGTCAAAAGATACTTCTCCAGCGAGTGCTCATTGAGCGCCGCCCTCAGCCAAGCGCGGATGCGCCCGCGGTCGCACGTCACGGCCTTGAGCAAGTAGTACCTCTCCAATTCATGCCTGCTGAGGAAAGTCTTGACGAACGACCACGGCGTCTGTCCCTGTTGACGCCGATGCAGGCCGTGCGAGAAGATATCCTCGAGGGTAGCGCACAGGTCCTTAACGTCGTCCGAACTCTCAGTGGCCAACTCTCCTCGACGCCCGAAACGACTCTGACAGCACTTGACCGATGAAAGCAGCCTCGACAGCAGCGCCTGGCGCTCGCCCTGGTGCTCCGCGACGCCCCCGGGCGCCGCCCCCAAACCGCTCGAGACAGACATGATGATACTGTCCTTCTTCACGCAGTTTCTTCGGAAACTCCCAGGACTATCTTGTACAGCTTTGAACCATTTTGCCAATGTTGCCTGCTGTTCTGTTTTGAAGCTCTACTCGGAGGAGGCTCCGAACTCTCTGTGGGACGAGTAGTACTGTAACAGCTGCTGTTTATCTTTTCCTCCTCCTCCCCCGATGCTTGTGTCCACGACGATCTAGACCATGATGTCGACTTCGTTCATCCAAACTGTTAATCCCCAGGACTGTTAGGGGCAAACTTTACATCCTTGAGCACTGTTGTGCTCAGAGACATGCCCTAAGGCATTCTTGAGCTCTGACGTCCAGTCCATATGACTCTGAGTAGAACTCCTTGACATTCTCCAGGGCAGAAAATGCAGCAGACACCTTTTCGCAGATGTCTTAAGGAGCTACTGCTTCATCCATGACTGACGCTTCGACTTGGTTTCAGCGAGCTCATCGACTACATCATCTTTGAGTGTTCTTCTCCGTGAGTTGTGACATCACTCTTGTCTCCACGGTCACGTCCAGGATCAGCTTCAACGTTAGCTTTCATTTCCGCAAAGGGAAGCGAGCAACCTGGCCAGAAAGTCTGGAGATAGAGAGAGGAGACAGAGAGTGAGAGTCCCACTGACGCTGAGCCGCCTAAGAAGCCCACCCGGCGGCGGAGACCGACCAGCCGCAGCAGCTGCAGCAGGGGGGGAGTTAGGAATCTTGTTGTCAGTAGGGATGGACAATGAATGTCAGGACGAGATTCAAGCTTGTGCAAATCTCTTGGTGGGATCAGCAGCAATGTCACTTGCACAGAAATTCACGAATCTATATCCAGGTCCTAGATCTGGTCCTGGTCCTAGTGCTAGAATTGCACTCCGGAGTTAGCCTAGGACATGAATGACTACTTAAACAAGGCACTGGAGTATGAGAAAAACTGGCCATTTAATACCAGTCATTCTTGCTGACGCACGGTTCTCCTAAATTAGGCCTTAAAACGGGCCTCTGGGTAGGCATGAAGAATCCCATTTGGCCCTCGTTGACTTCTCTCTCGGAGGGCCGGCTCGTCGCCGATTCGAATTCGAATCCCGAAGAATTCATTAGTCATTCCTAGCCGCCAGCAACTTGTCCACGTCGTCAGAGCTAACCCAAGATGACGACGGTCGCGGCGTTCCGGTTGTCGCTCTCCCTGGCCTTGTTGAGCCTGTCCAGCGGACTCATGTTTCATCTGGAGCCCAACAGCAGAAAGTGCCTGAAGGAAGAGATCCACAAGAACGTGCTGATCACCGGCGAATACGACATATCGGAGCAGCAAGGGCAGACCGTCGATCTCATGGTGATTGACACCAAGGGCCAGCACTTTGTCAACCGCGAGAACACCGACAAGGGCAAGTTCGCCTTCACCACCGACGACTACGACGTGTTCGAAATCTGCTTTCTGTCGCGCGTGCCCCCCAACATGCGCGGATCTCGCCACGAGGTCTTCTTACAGACTAAGCACGGCGTAGAAGCCAAATCATACGAGGCTCTGGGCGACGCCGCCAAGCTCAAGCCGCTCGAGGTCGAGCTCAAGCGCTTGGAGGATCTCAGCGAAAGCATCGTGCAGGACTTTGCGCACATGCGGCAGAGGGAAGAGGAGATGCGCGACACCAATGAGTCCACCAACTCCAGAGTGCTGTACTTCTCCGTCTTCTCCATGTGCTGCTTGCTTGGGTTGGCCACCTGGCAGGTCCTCTACCTCAGAAATTACTTCAAGAAAAAGAAGCTGATCTAGTGATTGATCGAAGCTTACCGACTTATTGTGATTATAAGTTGCAACGCAGACTTATTATGGACTTTATTCACTTGGAACCTGGTGTGTGAGGAAGGGCTGATTGTGAAGGGTTGTTCGAGATTCACAATAAATTAATCAACAAAAGGAACTTAATCATAATAACCGAGGGACTCCTCAAGCAGGTCCGGAGAGACTTGGTCGAGGAAGTGACGAAGGACGACTTTTTGTTAATACTGGCGTTGCTGTGCATACACTTCAGACTCACACTGTTGTCTCTATGAAAAATATTCAGCATGTGCAAATTTGACCCCCCAACTGCCCAAGGATGTCCACGCCAGACACCTGCAAATACGAAACGACGATGGACTCTTTGCTGTGGCTGTTCAGGGCTGTGGTCACGGCGGTCAGAGGTATGTGGTTGTTCTGCGGATTACGATCCCAGAAAGATCCATTTCCACGTCCTCCAAGGTGTCCGAGCCCGCTGCACTTGTCCTCGATCCCCCTGTTGGACATCTGCGTCTTCAGAAACACGCACACGTCACACCTGTGATTCTCCCTTGTCACACGTCTTTGTTAATACCAACTGTCGTCATCTGCACAGATGGTAAAAAAAAAGTTGCAGCCTCCCAGACTCATGTTTGGTCGTCTTTAGTGGAGATCAACATGACCACGGAGCTGGCGTTGACAACCGAGGGGCCGATGGTGGCGGCGGTCAAGTGCCTCTTTGACATGGATGTTCGCTTCGTGGACGAAACGTGGCAATTGAAGTCGCAGCCCACTCATCGGTGGATCTTTTTTGCAGAGGCTGAAACGAATATGAGGACAATAAGGGCCATTAAATTCACGAATTCATGGAATAAAAATCGAACTAAAACTAATTGATGGACTTGTTCCTAACGTCGTTGTCTGCTGAACGTGTACTTGTACTCCCCGTTCACCCCTTGCTGACCTTATACTTGCTGGACAGACGAGATTCTCCATCTGGTTGGACAACAACAGTGAAATAAGAGGTTTCTCCCCAGGGACCAAAAATACGCCGTACGCGGTCTGGTTAGAAAGTTTCACTTTTTTCAGTTTTTTGCTCTTTGGAACTAGTTTCTGACGTCACAACTCATCTTAAAATGTGCGTGAAGAGGCCTGTTCTCCTCAGTACTTTGCATGGCTTGCCAATATGAGCAAAGGTGAGGAGGAGATCAAGGATCCTTGGTGCGATCCGGAAAACCCAAGGGTGCTCCACTTTGAGGAGATCAGCGCAGCCGCCTACAGGATCAGGGATGGCATCGTCAGGACACCATGCGATGTGGGTACCACATGGAGTTGTTACCCTGAAATTCTCAGCATTCATGTAGCTTTCATGCAGCGCTCCCACATGTCTGAGGAGACTGATATGCAAATCTTCCTTAAGAAGGATTACATGCAGTACACTGGGAGCTTCAAGGAGCGTGGGGCTCGCTACACGCTCATCATGCTGCCGGAGGAGCAGAGACGCGCAGGAGTCGTGTCTGCTTCTGCCGGAAATCATGCCCAGGCCATGGCCTATCATGGAGGGCAACTGAGTAAGTGTTCAGCAAAACTCTAGGTCTCTCTCCTCTACGATGCCATGAAACACCCTTGTAGACATCCCCGTGACGGTGGTGATGCCAGTGACGGCTCCCATCATGAAGATCGAGAACTGTAAGCGCTATGGAGCCACCGTCATCATCCACGGGGACAACATGGCCGAGTGCAGAGATCACGGCCTCCAGATTGCACAGAATGAGGGAAAGCTTTATGTGAACGGGTGATGGACAAGTGTTTATGCATGAAGAAAATTGCCACAGTTCATCTTGTGTAGATTTGACCACCCCAACATTCTGGCTGGTCAAGGTACCATGGGCTTAGAGATCCTGGAACAAGTACCCAAAGTTGATGCTGTCGTTATCCCTGTGGGAGGTGGCGGACTCTTGGCAGGATGTGCCAAGGCTCTCAAGACCATGAAGCCGGAAGTCCAGATAATTGTGAGACGGCTCATGTTGGGCATGGATGTCATGACAGTTTAGAAATTCTCAGGGAGTGGAGCCCATTCGTTGCGCCAGCTTTACCGCAGCCCTCCAGTCTGGTGGCCCTGTGAAGGCACCCACTGAAACCAGTCTGGCTGATGGTCTCACCGTACCCGTTGTTGGAGTCAATGCCTACGTCACAGCTGGTACATGAGCACATGAAGCATAGCAAAGTGATGCAGACCAGCCTTTTTCTTTTTGTCCGCTTTCAGCTCCTCTGATTGATAAGATGGTTTGCGTCTCTGAAGAATGGATTGCAATTTCAATCTTGCGCTTGATCGAGATGGAAAAGGCTGTTGTCGAGGGTGGAGGCGCCGCTGGCGTTGCAGCAGTCCTAGCAGGTCTGCTGCCAGAGCTTAAGGGCAAGAGGTGAGCTATGCATGCACTTCCAATCCTCTGCTTGCACAAGTACAGTTCATTGCTTTGAAAGAGTGGTGATTCCGCTTTGCGGTGGCAACATTGACACGACGATCCTCGGCCGTTGCCTGGAGCGAGGCCTGGCCGCCGACGGCCGCCTGGTCAAGTTCAATGTGACCGTAAGCGATCGGCCTGGCGGCATCGCCGAGTTGGCCAGTGTCATCTGTGCCTGTGGAGTCTCCATCAAGGACATGGTGCATGAGCGCGCGTGGATCAAGAACGACATCTTCTCAGTGGAGGTAAACGGAACACAGCAAAAGATGTCGTATCTTGAGCTCAAAAAGAAGTCGTCGTATGTGATCATTTTTCCTCACAAGCCGTAGACACGTCCAAACATTTCTCAGCTCAGTACAGGTTAGTATGAGGAGATTCGCAATTTACCTATGTTGGTCTTGGGATTACAAATGATTTGCAAATTTCCTTAGTCCGCCCTGTATACAGAAACTGCTAACTCGTTAACAGTAACTTTTTCGGACGCCTTCATTCATACACATTCACGAAAGGAAATTTTGAGACTTTTTGTGTCTGTAACACAAAAAGTCTTTGTAAACACAGTCCAGAGAATCGTCTGCTGGCGGCCGGCCACAAACACCACTCGCCAGCATTGGTGGTGATTGAGACATCGCACAAGATGTTGAAGGCCCCTCAGGAGCACGACCGTGGAGCCATCACTCACCTCGGATCCGGACACGCACTTGGCATCACCGAGGGTGATGATCACTTTCAGCGACGAAGTAGACTACGAAATCATTGATGAGGAAAAGGAATGTCTAAAAGACGCCCGGCATCACTGAAGTTTAGCTGTTGTGAATGTTACTTCTAACTCTAAAACAATATCTTAAGAAAAGTGTGTGACGCACGTACTTTACAGTGCCCGACAAGGAGTCAGATACGCACCAGCTCATGGACAACTGGCGGTCTAACTGTTTGGTCTTAGGTGAAAGTACTGGCAGAGACGCGGAACCGTTCTCACACCAAGGAGATGTTCCGCCTGCTGTGCGACCACTACCCGGACCAAGTGTCTCTGGAGGGTCTGGATGGAGAGGAGCTACACCGGCTGGGGCTGGACGAGGAGATCCTCAGTGCCTCCACCAACCACAGAGCGTCGGGCGAGATTCATGGCACTCACTCAGGCAAGAGGAGATGGCATCATCGTGATCGACGATTCCTTCTGGCAACATTTTGCTTCTTTCCTCAGCGTTGGCGCTGGAGCCCCTGATAGGGCGTGGCAAGGCGCTTTCGACCGCGTCCTCCATTCACGAGGACTCTGAGGACGACAGCGGCGTGACCAATGGCGATTACAGCACGCCCACGGTTGTCGTCTCTGATTACGCAGAGAAGGTTCATCCAACAGTTTTGGCCTCTGCTTAAGCAGCTTTAGTAGTAGTAGCTTCTCTAGTTCGTCTGTAGCGCACACAACTTTTTTTTAGTTGCTTCAACAGAGGCCAAAAATACTCTTGAACCAGAAGCCGCCACTCACGAAGCCGGCCTCCGGCCTGAAGATGAAGAAAATCAAGAAGTACAGAGACGAGGAATAAGTGATTGACTGGGCGGAAATGTAGGGATAAGTCCTATGACAGTAAGTAAACATAATACTGGGGGGGTCAAAATTTTTATTTCATGCTTTTTTTATTCAGCACTACCACCTCTACAAATAAAATTTCAACTCCAAGTCAATTCGAGCATCATGGCGACTACAGAAATTCACCTTGGGAAAGCTGTGGAATGTGGCCCTGGTCATTCCCTACCCAAAGTGTGCTGAAGCTGTCATTTTCGTGTCCAATGATATCGAACTTTCTTTTTTCCATAGCCTCACTGAGACTCTGCTGAGGAAGCATTTTTACTCTGTTATTGTGCAAGACCCTTCGATGTCGGGAGTGGCAGCTTGGATGGAACTGTGTTAAGTCAATCCAAAGTACTGCGAGAAGCACTCTAGAATGAACTAAATTTCATCTTCACTTCGCCAAGTACTGATGCATGCGTCACTGGGTCTCAGCATCAGACACTTACAATGAATGAACGTTAATAGAACCAGGACTTGACTGAGGAAATCGCAATAAGGCATAAGCGTCAGTGCAAACGGATCCCTTATATCGACATTCGACTGCATGACTGAGTTGTGACGTCGGCGAAGTTCGCCATTCGAGGTCGTGACTACGAGTAGCAGTCGTATGGAAATGAGGCATCCAATCTCGCAACTGTCTCATAGATATGCTTCGTTGTCACACTTTGACGTCACAACCACAGGCCCAATTGAACTCTAACTTGCTGTGCTGTATTATTGTAATTAAACATGTGGTACAGTACGTACGATATCGTTCTACACGTCGCTATTTTTTCTTCCATAGTACAACAACTTCTGCAACAGCCACCTGATCCCAGTAATATGATCCCGCAGACACCAGCTATGCATTTCTCCACAAATGCTATGATCTGTCTCCCCTCTGATTGATGTATGATAGGCAATCCAGAATAAACGTTGTCAATGAGAAGACCTCTGGCCTCACAACATAACACTATGGTGATCATCTATGACCTAGAGTGTCCTTGAAGAAAAAAGAATTTGAGATTGAATCGTTCGGCCCTGCCAGCCAATTTTGGCCTGGCCCAGCAGTCACCTCCTGGGGGAGTAGGGGAGGGGTTGCACCGACTAGTCTAAATGTATAAAGCGCCAAGGCCATCTGTCTATCTGTCTGTCTGTGCATGCCTGCGTTTGCTGTCCAATTTTTGCGCGAAGCACAGGGACTGCGTGAACTGACACTTACTGCAAAAGTTCTAGCATGAACTTCATGGGCGACATTCAGAGCGACTTCGAGTGTGACTTTGAGAGCAATCGTAGCAACAGTGAGGGCGAGGGCAATCGCAAGCACATGTCTGGGGACAGCCGGTTCAGAGGTGGGGGACACGGACAGACAGACGGACGGACGGACAGACACATAACGCTTTCTACTTCTGCCCATCTTCCCAACCAGCGAAGTGGGTGGCGCGTAAGCGCTAGTACGAGGTGTAGTACATGTACGATCATACTTGTGACTGACGTCCGTACTATAAAGAGTAAGCATTAAAACAGCATAGTAATCTGACAGACCGTCTTCTCGTATGGTACGTGTTAGCCAGATCTTGCAGAGGTACCCAGAAGCTCCGTGGTAGTTTGATGCAGGGGGATCTGCGTTTGATGCCGGTCCTGGGCCGACTCGATGAGGTTTGTGTGAGATTGCTCCACCGATCTGGCGAAGGCCAGCAGAGACTGAGTGCCACGTTGTGGACTTGAGGAGCATCCTTGGCATGGCGTGTTGTTAGAAATGATGCAACGAGACTTGCCAGGTGTTGCTACGACAAGACACCAGCTGTCTCTCCTCAGGAAATGTCATTAACCTACCGCAGAGAAACATGCTCCTTGTGTAGGATGACTGAAAATGACTCCTAGCACTCCTAGGAAGCCTGATGAGAGGTGCGTACTCGCTGCTGAAAGCTCTGTCTGGTTGTCTGGGTGCTGAGAGTGTCACCAATGCCAAGGAGCTCAATTAGTTGACAGTGTAAAGCAGGAATGATTGCTTGGGTGATGCCCGCCCAAAAGCAAGAGTGTGATGTCAAGAGACATCCGAGCTGGACGCGACACATCCAGGGGAGGGGCATGGTCATCACCATGGTCACGGCACTGAGATTGTTCAAGTTTCGACTAGAGGTACCAAGTCACACCTTGTAGCTCGATCCAGGCTGCTCCACAGCTTTGGCAGCCAGGAGCCTATTCTGCTTGATTTGCACCAGCTCCCTCAGGTCGGACACGCACGCAACGATGTTGGCGAACAGCGTCACGGCTGAGCGACGAGTATACTGGGAGAAGATGAACCTTCTCAGCATGTTGAGGATAGTGTCTTGGACTGCCTCCACCGAGGCCCTCTCCTTGCCCGTTATGCCGTTGGTAAAATCCGCCGAGAACAAGAGAACGTAGGAGAGCAGCTTGACGTAGTGCGGATGAGCAGCCACGGATGCGCCTACGCGCGCCAGCAGGCGGTCGTAGCGGCGCTCGTCGGCCGAGTCCGCAGATATTTGTTGAATCGAGTTGAAGCTGCGGTAACCAATCCGGCTGAGGTGGCCCGCCGAACGAAGCGTCGCCACGATCATTTTCTTGCCCACCTGTGCAATAAACAAGGCATGGTGACATCCTGGAATCTTCAAATTCGTCATCTAAGCTCACCTCGATGTCGTCAACGCCCATTGAAAATAGGAGCTGGTCGAGGCCTTTCTTTCTGTCGTCGAAGAAGACCGCACCTCTCAACGAGACGAGCAAGTCGGCGTTCTGCTTGAGCAGCGCCGACTGCGTGTCATGAGCCAGGTCCAGGAAGCGGTCGAAGCCGTGGGCAACCTGCAGAAAGTACTGGATAACTTCCTCAGCCTTTATCCTTGAGAGTCAATTTTACCTTTGTCACTCGCTGTATCATAAGTCTGTAGGCGGTCATGCTGGCGGCGGTGGACATCGGCAGTCCGAGCACCGAGCACATGACCATTTCCTTGATCAGTTCTTCACCGAACGGCACTGACTTGTAATTGATGTCATGCTGCAGGGCAACGGCCTTGATGGCGCCAACCTCTTCCTCGGATATAGGCACTGAAGAAGGCGCGGCCAGCAGCTGGAGCTCCTTGCTGTCGCTCTTGCCATTCTGCGCCATTGCGGCATTATCGGTCTGCTTCTTCTCATTCTTGTCTCTAGTCTGGCGGAGTCTCTTGTCTCTCTGGTCCTTGGTGAGAACGTACGATGACCGCATGCCTACGTTCAGGCAGCGGTCGAAGCGACAACGCTGGCAGGCTCGCAACTTGGAGCGCCGGCGAAGGGTGCATTTTCCGGCTGCTTTACTCTTGCACACGAAATCGACGTCGCTCTGCACGGAGCGCCTGAAAAAGGCCCGGCACGAGGGGCAGCAGATAGCGCCGTAGTGCACGTGATGGTCGGCGGGAGCGTCGCACACTCGGCACTGCTCTGTCAGCTTTGCGCTTTTCTTTTCTTCTTCGGTCTTGGAGACTTCATCCTCATGTCCGTCTGCTAGGACAAGCGAAGGTGAGGTGGTAGGAGGAGCTGGATCTGCGCTCGAGCTGGTCAGACAAGTCGTGGACATTTGGGATCTATTCCAAGGCTCTTGTCTGTCTGGAAGAACGAGATTTCTCCTCAAATTGTGACACAATGCCCGATATTGGAGGTAAGAGACTAGTACACGCAGCAGAGTGCTTCAAAATGTCCGAGGGAGGTTAACAGGGTGGCTGACGGAAGAGTCGTCCAGGGACAGAGAGACGTCACCTGCGTTAGGGGGGAAACACGAGGGAGCGCCGACGAAGCATTGCGAGGAAGTTACACTGGGCAAAGGAGTTGACTAACATGGTAGAAAGGTCAGCTGGAATATTGCTTCCGCGGCCTGGCTCAACGAGGTCAACTCGTACTGCTACACAGCTTTTGCAGCCTGTTCTACAGATATCAGTCGGTCAACTCGTACTGCCACACAGCTTCTGCAGTCTGTCAGGTACAAATATCAGACTGATAGCCTACAGATATCAGTCACTTGGTCATCGACAGATGAGGCGGCAGCAAGCGGACCCCGGCACAATTTCGAATGCGTCAGCCTGCGTCAGCCTGCTTGGTCTGCGATCATCCCCTTGGACAAGCACTCCTGCTGCCTTCTGGAGTGGCAGCGGGACAAGAAAGACGTCCTGGAGTCGACCGACCAAGTGCACGACTTGAAGTCAGTCCACGACATAGTACACAGTGCCATACCTTGACCCTTCCGGACGCGCCCGGCGTCTGACCTAGTGCTGCTTCTTCCAGATCATGGGCTGAACTTATTCTTATCAGTGCGTTGACTTGGATCCACGTGTCAAGTGGGTCAAAAATGCGGATTGTGAATTGTCGTCGGCCGAGACCGGGGAGGACCGCGGACTTGGTGTCTCTGACTGTGTACTCTAGTCTCTATTGTATTGAAGGTACAAAATCCAGAGAGCACAGACTGAAGCTGCTGCTGTCGCTGCTGTTGTCGGTGACGATACCTTAGTAAGAGGAGAGAAAGAAAGATACGTAGATTGGGTAGGAGAGACGAGAGCGAGCGCGCGGAGCCTTCTCTGCTTCGTACTCTGCACTTTTGAATGATACATACATGTGTACTGTGCAGCTCTACTAACTCTGGCGCACGCAATGCAGGGGGAGGGGGGATTACATTTAGCTGGGGCTATGATTTTTTAGCCTAAAAAGTCTGTATGATGCAGGTAATGAGGAACAATCCCGGTGTCTGTTCTGAATGAGCGCCCGCCCCCGCTACATGGACGAGCTGCTGTAGTAGTTCGTCGTGGCGTATGCACTCCAGAACGAGTTTGGCTCGGACAGAGAAACTTTTGTACTTACTCACACGAGGCATTGCTTGCCTCGTGTGCCCTTGCTGTCGTCCGTTGGGGGCTTCCGCGCGGAAGCCGGACTCGCCGCAGTCGGACGTGTCCTCTGCACATGCACATTAGACAGCTCTGACATGCCTCAACTATAAGTGCATGCGTGTGCGTGGACATTACACGAAGCACTTGCTTGCTGTCCATGTTTGAACACCATTGAACTTTGTGCGTGCATGCGTACCATACGTTGTACATGTGTGCAGCACACGGGAGGGGGAGCCAAAGTACAGCGCTCAGAATGACACGTTGTGTCGTCTAAAGCCGAAATTATTCGCTATAATGAGATTGCTCTGCCAGACAGGAGGGCATAAACTTTGAAAATGATGTCACTTGTGCCAGAAGCTGTCAGAAAAGCATTGCATCGAAGGCAAAAAGTGCATCCTTTTTCTGTACAGGAATTCGTTAGGGACTTGTTGTACTGCATCACCACCAGATTTCTCCCACTAAAACTGCCACCAGGGCCCCCGTGGCTCTCTCAGGCAACAAGAACGTGGGGAAAGTTCGTGGACCTCATCAAACTTGTCAGTGAGGCCAAAGCCTGCGCAATCTTTGATCTCTCTGCGACGTCCTGGATAGAGAATAGTCCAAAAAAAAATCATGAACGCAGTTGTCACACCGCTCACCGTGGTTGAAGTCTTGCTTTTCTGCCAAATAAAACTGTGCGTAGCCAACAAGGACAAGGAGAAGTGCGTGGCTCAGCTACCTTTGAACGGTCAATCTGGTCTCTGCCACTAGCAGCTGCTTCGAAAGAGATCGTATGATGCTTCTTTGGATCATATGATCTTGGTATGAAAAAGAGTACAAATCGTTCGTCTACTTTAAATTTTCTTCAGGGTACATATTTTGATGAATACTTCCATATGGCGCATTCACATCAGTTATTACCCACCACAACCAACTCACACTAAACCCTTACAGTGCTGCGTTCAGTTGTTTCTTCTTCATCCTCCTTGATATCGATGGCCGTATTTCCAGAAAATGTAGGGGCTCAGTCACTGCAATCATCCTGAAACACTCAAGGCCTCCTCGTGCATCAATCTCCTGAACGACATTGCGCTGGCCAGGCTTGGAGAGAACTTTTGGCCCTCACCCGAAATGACGTTCTCTGCCGCCATCACAGAAGTTGGTGGCGGAGAACTGGTCGGCTTTGTGGTCAAAGGAAGTGTCGCGCTCCTTTATCCCTGGGGCTGAACCCTCCGGGCCACTTCATGGAGGTGATGATTGCGTGCGCTTAAGCCCTCAGAAGTGTCCGCCTCTTCCATCACGAAGAAGTAGAGCAACGTAGATGCCAACTGTACGACGCAGGTGTGCTGATTTCTTCAGAGGCAGATGGATTGAGTCTGGGTTATGCAACTCCGGCTCTTTGAAGCTTTCAGCGGGAGACTCTTCTGCAGTGCAAGAATTGGCACCAGGCCTGAAGGATCCCACAACACAGAGAACACTCAGAACTTCTGATCTTGTCTGTTCATCGCTGCGTGAATCCCCTTGAATCGGGCTATAAATGAGCATTAGGCCAGTTCGGAAAGGTACTTTTGGGGGGGAAATCATGTTTTTTAAGGGGATCTGGATTTTTTATCGTCGGCCAAAATGTCAACACTTTTCTACAACGATTTGTTTTCTTCAGCGCCATTTACTACGTGCAACTCTCAACTCGAACTTCTATAACAAGCTGTCTGTGGGAAGAACAGTGGAGACCTCTTTCAGCTTTTAACTAGATTGAGCTACAGAAGTGATTTACGTCTCCATGGCAAGCCAAAAAGCTCCTCTTGAACTAAATTGAGATGCTCTTTTTCTCTAGGACCACTCATTTCTTCACAATACCGTCAAGCTTTGATGCATAAAACTCTGCTGCAGAGTACACAACATTGATCCCATATTGTGCACAAGTGCATATGAGTTCAGTTTCAAAGGATCCTCCGAACTTTCCATAGAGTTGTGAACCGCTCTTGTTGCTCAATCCTGTCAAAAGTTATGACTGAAAAAAAAAGAAGCGCCCACTGTTCTTAGCACAGACAGTTCAATAAAAATAAATTTGAGCTGAAAATACCGGTAGTAAAGCAATTCTGTCTTCAAAGAATGGCACTTGTACCAGCTAAAACAGTGTCTGATGCCAATTTGCCACCGCTAGAAAACAAAATTGAATTTGTCGAAGCAGCCTGATGTGCATAGAGCGCCTGCTCAGTAGCCACGTGGGCGTGGAGCAGCTTGAGACGGCCATCTGGTATGAGAAATAGGACTGTGTTGAGGACACCAAAGTGTGCGTCCAAAAAAGTGGAGAGTCACCTCCAAACGATTATATCACTTGAGTAAAAGGGAGTTGTCTGTAGACATCTCACTCATGCAGGCATCTCTCATCATTTAGGCTCATCGATTAGGTGCATGCATACCTCTCGCAATGTTGTACCATATGTGTAAAACTTTTTCGTCGTCGTTTTTCATATTTCCTTTTAAAGTATGCTGAGGGCATTGGTTACTCAAAAAGAAACCAGCGGTGACATCATCGGGTCAGAGCAGCAGGAACCCCAGGGTTTCCTTCAACAAGCTGGTTCTGACCTTGACGTCATGATCAGGCACAAAATCAGGCTCACACCCTCTGGAGCTCTGAGCAGTGCTGCCATCGTCTGCGTCACTGCGCTGCCTGAACCAAATGTCCACAAACATTGATTTTCAAAGGACGTACTTGAGACAGCCAAGCTCGTTGACCTATTGTCCAATAAAGCGGAATGTGCGTAGTCAACGTTAAGTACAAGGTTCAATGAGTACTACGAGTACATGACGTCAGTTACTTCGTCTATAACTACACACCACTCTTGGCGATACAGTCGAATCCTCTTACAGTGACACACAAGTCACTCAGACCCGACGGTCACTGCAAGCGAGTTTTTATGTCATCGGGATATTGTTTGGGAAAATCCCAAATCTCTCCCTAAGTCGTTGCCTCACCCGGCGTCATGAAGCTGACTCCAGTGTGTAATACATGATAATGCGCAGAGCTTTCAAGAAAATGGAGATCAAAATTTCCCCCAAAGTATCTTAAATCGGCTGATCTTAAGCTCTTAAGAGATGTGCCAGGAACGTGCGCAGGGTTTCATTTTGGGAGGGAGAAGGTTTACACGGGCGGGGATCCGGTTGCCATTGCAAAGCTGGCGTCAGCCATGTCAAAGAGGTGTTGACTGGATATCGAATTGCGCAAGAACCACCTTCGGGTGCACACAAATAACGCATTATCCTCAAAGACAAAGAGGACCTTTAATATATTGCTTGTGCCCCCACCTCCCCCATCCCTCCCAAAGACGAACGTGTGCATTTTTTTTTAAATGTAAAAGATCTGCAATTACCATCCTCGCCGACGCCGAGCCAGTGGACTTCGGGATCTCCTAGCAGTCCGAGGCCGCGGTCTCTCATGTCTTCAATGTTTATTGGAAGTCTGAGGACGTCAACCGAAAGTAACATACCGGGTGTATCATTATGAGCACTTTTGTCTCATGAGCCAGTCGTGTGTAGGACAAAGATAGACATCAGGTAATCATTTGATCCTAAATGCATTTTCTACTCCAATCCCAAAGTTGAGCTTTCCACGGTGAACACGGCCTTCAACAGGGTGGTGGAGTTCCTGTTGTGTTGACGATCTCCAGGATGCCGTCATTCATCAGGCAGCAGTTGAGATGACTTCGGCGAGGGATGCGCGGAGGGCAGAGGTGGAAGTGGTGCGTGTTCTCCAAGACTGATCTTGATGAAGTTTAACATGCTAACCCGATGACAAAAAAACACGCCATGAAGCAGTCGCCATAAGGCCCCTGTGTGCGCAATGCAATTTTCTCAGTCTGCTCGAAGTCAGTGGACAGAACAACGCTTTCAACCTCTCTGAGGTCCCTCCGGTCCTCTAGACCAAGAATCCACCATGGCTGTGGCAGAACAATCATTCATTGAGACCAACTTTCGTCTGGGCCCCAAAGTGTACTTGAACATTGTAGAGAATGTACTTTTGCCTTGGAATGGCCAGCATTTCGACAGGAATGAGAAAGTCCACATCCCCGACTTCAAGCCTTGACACAGCTCCAAGGCCACGCAGAGGGCTGTGATTCTTCCCCTTTTCATGAAGGCTGAGATCTGGCCTTCAACTAATCCAGATCTGAACCTACGTGCGGGCACAAGGTAAATCCAACTGCTCGCTCATCCGTGACATTCTCGATGTCCACTCTTATGAGGAGGACCCGCAGGATGAGCAAGGACTAAATCGTGACCGGCCAGCGTTGCTGAGGCCGCATCGAGCAGGCGATTTCTGCTGACGGCGGTCAAATCGAGAGAAAATCATCCAATTTAGTGCACAATCATGATTATGATGCTGAGTGATGAATGCTTTTCTAAGATATTGCGTATTGTGCTTATCCTGACCTCATCTCAATTTAGTCTCAGTTTATCTCCAAAGCCTTGTACTCTCGGCCACACGTGCTTAGTTGTGCATTGCACGTTGGTCAACTCCTTTCCCTTCATCTGCGGCACCAGCAAAATGTACTGTGTAAGTACAAAAGTTGCTCTGTCCGCTCTCTGCTACTGCACCGAGGCCAAAAAAAGCCACAAAAGTGCGGCATTTTGTCAGCATGCAGGCTGGAAACGTTCTCTGGCCGACCCTCGACTGCGGCATCCCCATGAATGGACTCGACATCAGAGATGGAAGCATCTCTGCAAGTCTATGGAAAGTTGGCCAAGCGTCTAACATGGCCATAGCCACTTATCCGATCTGGTGACGCTTCCGCGGTCACTGGGTAACGTACTGACGTACGTACAGCTGAGGTTGCGGGGATGCTGCACTCGGTGTTGCGCAGCAGACGGACGAGGGTCGGCTCTCTCTTGTCATCATCCTTGTACAGGTCGGACGGGCACTACTCGTGCGTGTCCTCCCAGCTGGCGTCCCACTCGTGCGCGTATGCATGTCTTTTCGATCGCACGCCGGCGGTCCCCATGGGTCACACTGAACCCGTGGCTGAGGGAGCACAACTGCGCCTTCCAGATGGACCATGACACTGACCTGACGACCCAACTCGTGGAGACGAAGGAGAGTCCTCTCGCTGGACTGGATGCCATCGGCATCCTGGTCTGAGTCCACCACGATGAACGAGTTGTGCGTGGAGGAGGCTGCATTGAGGGCCGCCTTCCTCAATGCACTCAGTCCGTCTGTGCGGCGTTCACCATGTGTACGCTGTCTTTTGAGCATTGTAGTGTCAAAATGGGCGGTGACAACGTCGAACTCCTGCACCATGATGACATGAATGACCCATGTGACATGAAATTCCATTCAGTATAGCATCTGCAGTAAAGTCGAGGACTTTCTTACAAGGACTGCGTCAACACAGGAGAGACGTCGGGGTCGCATTTCGGCGCTTACCCGTGGACACCCTGTACAGAGCAATTTGACCTGGCGCTTGTATTGCATAACGTACGTATGTGACACACGTGTCATCCACCCTCAAGCCAGGACCTGCTGCAGCTCCTTGTTCGGTGCTACGTGGCATTGTGTAAGGTAGTAACAGTCACTAACTCTGTTGTAGGGGGTAAACTTAATGACTTCATGCATGCATTCATGTGTGGATGTTAGGTCATAAAAAAACAAGGTGTACGTTTATCAAAGACCTTACGTACATCAGTTATGTCACGCACATCTGCTGTTTATTGGGCACTTTTTTGGTTGTTTCATCATCGTACTCGATGCATTTTGTTTGGATTTTTGTAACGTCTCTAAGGATTGCCCTCGGATTTCCTACTGCGTCTCCACTAAGGAGTCCAGTCTTTGGTTCTCCTGCCATGAACTATGCACAGAGTGCAATCCTCCTCCAGTAATATATAAAAATTAAGTACTCACGTGGGAGGGGCTCCCCTAGTCGTCGTCGCCGACGGCGTTCAACCCACGGCTGGCGTAGACTTTTTGGTCTGATCGGGGGCAGGACCCGAATTGTCGGAAGTGACACAACGACCTCGGCTAGCTCTGTGGGCAGCAGCGAGGGCACGGCCAAATCGGCCTCGAGGCCGGCGGAGGTCGCAGAAAGGACACAGAAGGGTGATGCTCAGCATTTGGACACGAAATCCCCATCCCAGGAGCCCACCCAGAGGTGTCCCAAGGCCAATTTGGGGTCCAGGCCGGGGACCTCCGACGACATTGCTCAAGACTCTTCGCTCTGTCTCGCACAAGGTCAACATCTCGAAGGTCTTGGACGACCAGGGACGACAGAGGGAAAATGCTGAGCGCTTCTGAGGCGACCAGTTGCTCTCTCTCTCCCCTCTCCCCCCTCCCTCTGTCTTGCCTTGGGCGCTCTCCCTGTCAAGTTCGAACTCACGCCTGGCTGGAGGCCTTGTGATACCATCATGGAATTCAACGACCTGATCAAGCTCTCCGAGGTCAGGTCGGTGAAGCTCCGGAGGCCCTTCCAGCCGACCAAAGAATGCGCCCTCGAGATCACGGGGCATCACCTCTTCCTCACAAACACTCCCAAAGAGCTTGAGGTCCTTAAAGTGAGTCTCCCTGCTTGTCCATACGGAAGGCATGATGGAGTGTTAGGGGCGCAATGTCAAGGCTCATTTCTTTATAATCACTCAGATCTTACACCGTTGTGTCGATGCCATCGAAAGAAAGTGCGGCGGGGGCAGCAACGGCGTCGCGGCTGGCAGCGGGGGTGGCGCCGGAGGTGGCGGTGGAACTTTAGTGATAAAGTGCAAGGACTTGCAAGTCGTACAGGTAAGTTCAGCCTGACGACCTCGTGTACTTTCCTTTTATTATGAAGCTTCCATAACACACGCGTAGGTAGACTTCTTAAGCACGGAAGAGATGCACCTGGTGGCGGACTCTTTAGAGAAGCTGTGCGCCATCGACGACGTCAGCCACAGCTACGCGTTCTCCTACAAGCCAGAATTCAGGTGAGAAGTCCGTTTGCACAGGAGCTCGCCGGCGGCAACGTCTGTGTTTTAACGCGACAGAGCCCTGGAGGACGGCTGGGGCGCTTTCGCACCCGAGGTAGAGTTCTCGAAACTTATTCACTCGTCGGATTCAGACTGGAGGATCTCGTACGTCAACAAAGACTTCAAGGTTTTCAACAATGAGGACATCTCAATGTTGTACTCCAGTATCGTACACCAAGAAGACGTGGTTTGTCCTAGGTTTGTCGTACATACCCCCGAGCAGTGATAGTGCCAGCCTGCATCACAGACGACCAGCTCAAGGCCTCGGCCAATTTCAGACATGGTGGGCGCTTCCCCGTCCTCAGCTACAGACACACCACAACAGTGAGTCCAGTTGAGTTGGATGGTTTGCGAGGTCACGTGCCGCACGAACGTCTTCTTTTTCAGCAAGTGGTTGTTCGCTGCAGTCAGCCTCTGAGCGGACCGAATCACCGTCGCTGCCGCGAGGATGAACGCCTGCTGGAGGCCATCTTGAGTCGGACCACCTCGAGTCGCGGGGGGATCCCTACCAGTCCCAAGGGGTTCATCATCGACACCCGCACGCAGGTAGCCGCTCAGTCCGAGAGAGCCAAGGGAGGCGGCTATGAAAACGAGCACTTCTACCCGCGGTGGAGGAGGATCAACAAAGCCATAGACAGGTACGCATATGAAGAACATACGTTGACGTCACTTTACTGCAGTCATGTCAGATTCTTTACTCACCAGCAATTGTGATATGCGGTAGGTACCACTTCTTGCTGGACTCGTACTCCAAGCTGATGGAGGCCTGCAGCGACGTCAACTCCTCATGTGACAAATGGCTCAGCAGGTACAAAGCTCAGGATTTCAGTAATCTTTGGGGCCTGCAACTTTTTGACCGTCACTCAACAGGTTCACCATCTCCAGCTGGTTGACTCACGTCAAAGAGATCCTCAACTGCGGCTGTCTCATCGCCCAAGTTCTCGACAAGGTGCTGTGAGTCCAAGTAGTAAATGGGAGTGCACGTGTGATGAAGAGACTCTTCTCAGGAACACGCGTCCGTCGTTGTTCACGGCTCCGAGGGCGTGGACATCACGCTGTGCGTGACCGCGCTCGCCCAGATCATACTCAACCCAGACTGTAGGACGATCAGGGGGTGAGTTCAGTCCCAGCAGTGCACAATGTGTCGTTATGTACTACATACATTCTTGGATTTTGCACCAACCCTGCAGTTTTGAGGCGCTCGTTGAACGCGAGTGGATCCAGGCCGGCCACCCTTTCTGGTCACGAACAGCCAAGGGCCCCTTCAGCGACTCCGTGGCCTCTAAGAGTAAAAGTCACGCGCCAACGTTCACGATATTCCTGGACTGCGTATTTCAGGTTCGTACTTTCGTCGAATGGAGACCTTCACGGTGCACTCATTGTTGCCAACTTGTAGATATACAATCAGTTCCCCTGCTCGTTCGAGTTCACTGAGCTCTTCCTGGTGTTCTTGTCCGACCACGCCTACGCCTCTGAATTCGGCACCTTTCTCTGCGACTGTGAAAGCGAGCGGGCGATGCTTCAGGTTCGTCCAGTCCACAAGATCCCCCGTCCTTCTGAGACTATATCTCATTTGCTCCGCAGGTGGACAAGCGCATCACCAGCCTCTGGGCGTACGTGAACCGTCCACAGGTCCTAGAGCGTTTCATGAACTGTTTGTACGAGCCCAACAAGGACATCATCTGGCCTTCCGTGGCACCGATCAGTCTCGTAAGAGATTTCTTCTTCTACCACAGCAACAAAGAAGGACCTCAAAATGTAGTGCTTGCTTGGTGTTTCAGAGTTTGTGGAGCTCGATGTACCTCCGCTGGATCGTAGACCAGCGCCCCCATGCTCGGGCCAGAGACCGAGCTCGCCAGATCGTCATTGAGAACCGGGAGGCGCGGGCGAAGGTCTCGAAGCTGAGGAAAGAAGTCTCGCTGCTGTTGAAGGAGGCAGAGAGGTTGGGCATTTTGACCAATGGAGAAGAAGAGGATGAGGATAAGTCGAACTGTTTCCTCTCGTCGCAAGAAGAGTTATCTATTTAGGAGTTATTTTGCAGTGTACTCCATTGCAATCCTACGATGGCGTCACACAGGTATCTGAGCAGGAGAAATGTCGAAGAACGCCCCCACCCCGATGTTGATCTTGACCAAGATGCTACTCTGGGCCACGTGTAGCAATTCTTTCGTCCGGGTACGTCTGTGCAGAGACAAGTGAGAACAAAGAACTGTGGAGATGAAGTCAGTGCATTCTTTTCTCTAAGGCAAACTGCGGCTATGCTGGGATCATGATTGTTGCTGTCTCCCAACCATTTGATATGAAAGGTTGGATGGGTTGCAAGTGGTGGATTTCTGACCAGATACGAACACGAAGTTCCCATCCACGGAGGAGTTCTAAAGAGTTTTTGACGTGTGTGACGCCAGCACGTAAACAGTAGGGTCCAACTTGCAAAGCAGCAAAATTATGAGGTGCTTCTTGAGAAAGAGGTTGGTTTTCTCAATGCACAAATATTACAACAGTTTCTGAACCAATTTTCCACCAAATACATTCATGTACACAACGCTGACCCGTCAATGAATGAGTTCCAGCAAGGTATCGCGTGTGACTCTGTACTGCATGATGCACATTGCACAAACTACAGTCGAACTTGTTCTCTGTAGACCATCTACTCACATTTGACTAGTCGTTCTCGGTGGCCACGACAAGCGTACATGGAGTGCGACAGCCTCGTGTTCGTCTCCCCCATGAATCACAACGCGCAGGACGATTAGCACCTATCAGGCTGAATGACGTCGGCGGAAGATGAGCAATTGGCCGAGGTGGCGACGATGGTGGCCGTGAAGACGCCATTGCTGTTGCAGTCACTCGCCGCTTTGAGAATCCCGGGATGACGACATGGTCGCTCAAGAGAGCCACCTTCGGGTCATGGAGGCTGCCCTCCTTCGCATGTCACGGCACCGAGAAGTGAACCTTCTTTGACGATCGGAGGGTCGTAACGCCCCGCGACCTGCTCCGCCGGCAGCCCGGCGGTCCCCGGCGTCCTCGCCAGCTCTTGGACGTAGCCGAGCGCTAGGATCGCCTCAGGTTCCTGCAGGGCCAACTGCGACCACGACGGTGCAGCTGGAGATGCACCACTACAAACTGCATGACTTAAATGGTCTCTGGTGTTTACTGGGGTGGTTGTGCAGCATCAGAAGTGTTGTTGGTTGTAGAGTCTGGAGCCAACAAAGCTGTTGAGATCAAAATCAAACCCGCCGTCACTACAATGATTCACTGTATACTCTGAAATTAAGGGCATTTGACGAGGAATATGACAAAGACAAACCTGTGGAACCAAAAACACTTGGAGACCTCAGCATGGGACAACTGTTAAAGGGTGATTTTTGGGGTGTCCATGGCCATGATGAAGGGTCATGGAGCCTCATTCTAGCCGAGGGCTCCTGACTGAAGAGCGTCGACGTGAGCCAGGGTGAAGACGATGATGGGGAGGATGAAGACTAGGGAACTTAATGTGCCAATCTTGCAATTGGGGGAAATGTTTGCAGCATTCCTCAAGTGTGAGGTCGGAGTAGAGCAACTTAAAGCAGAACTGTTTGTTGACAATCTCAAGGAACCAAATTTTGTGATTTGACTGAGTGCATCTTAGATTTGTTACCGAATGCCAAATGGTGAACATGCAGTCAAATGGTGTTTTTTGGACCCTCCTCTATGGCAACAAGGTTTTAATACACAAGGTGCACAGATTTTGACAGCCCTGTGACAAAGTTTTAAACACTTTCTTTTTAGTTTCATTTGACTGCAGTCCTTTAGTGCCTAGAAAGTAAACTAAGCATCTAGAATCTAGAAAGTAACTAAGCAGGTCCACATCAAATTAGTAATGTTCAAAAAAATTTGAAGGCAGGGGGGGGACCCAAAAAGTCATTATTTTTTCATTCCATTTGGTCTCCAAGTGAATTCTTGCATGAAATCAAGAAAGCCGCAAGAGATTAACCGATTGACCTAGTCTTAATTACTAATCTCACATATATTCACAACATCTTTCACATCAACAGGGCTTCACTTCACCACGACAGTAAAAACCCCTTTTATAGTAACTGCCCTAAAGTGTCCAACTGAACTTTTTTCCAGTGCCCCCGTGAAAAAAAACCCCTGTTGTTCACCCTGGAGAAGTCCATTGGACTCTGCAAGTGCATTGGCAAGATCGCTGATCATTCATTGCTTTTCAGATTTTCATGAAAAACATTTTGACTTCAAATTTTCTCCACTTTCCTTTAGTTACAACGTTCCGCAGGATTGGCAGAGTTGGAAATTTCGTCCTTATTTTGACGCATTTTTTTGTATTTTAACATTGTTTTATACTACAGCCCTGTGATGAGGATTTTGAATCTGACGTACTTGTGATAGTGCGAGCAGCGCTTAAAATATTTTTCCCTCAAGGCATCTTCATAAGTTCCTCTTTAGCAGCATTGATGACATCCTGTACAGTTCTGATGTTGGGATGGCTCCAAGGGGAGGGGGAGGGGGGGTAGACTTACCCACCCATCTCTGCCATGCAAATGGCGGCCGCCACGCCGCTCATGCACTCCACCTTGACGTGCAAGAGGTGCTCCTCTCTCCTGCTGGAGCACCTCTTGTCACTCAAGTCCATTATCGCTTGCTATGTACTATTCGTCCCCTATCTGAATGAGAGGGAGGGAGGGGGGGAGGGGGACCGAACGCGTTGGGCCGGCCAAACGTGCGCGCCGTCGTGGGACGCGGAGGCGGAGGCGGAGGCGGCATCGTTCGCGCGCACGCGGGCGTCGTCGAGCGAAATCCCGAAGAAAAGAGGCATTTTTTCTCAATGACAGTCAACTCCGACGTCACCGAGGAGCAGTGGAGGAGTCCCGTCGAAAAGTGCGCTAGTGTCAAGAAGTCGGTCTGCCCTAGTTCAACCTGAGTGACGCCGTCTTGGCGTGTGCAGCCTGCCGCTCCTCGGGGTTCGTACGACGTCTGATCCCTCCTTGCCTCCGCGCACGAAGGTCAAGGGACTGGCGAGGAGGAGCCGCCCCCGGGGGAAAAGCGAACCCCCCTAAGAAACGTAAGAAAGATCCTGCTCATTGGCTCGCCCTCCCTCGCTCTCCTAGATCAGCCGTTGACCATGGCAATCAGGACAGAAGAGTACCTATCTGCTGGAGAAGGAGAGTAGTGGGACAACTTTGCCGGGAACCAGCGGAAGAAACCCCAAGTTGAAGAAGGAGATGAAGACTGTGGCCGTCTGAGTGATGCCGGTGATCGGCGAGGACGAGCACTTCAGCAGCAGTCTCCGTGTCAACTTCATTGGTGTGAGGTAAGCTTCCTTTTCACTTTTCATGCAGACCGCTGATGATGAAATTCCTGTGTGTGCACCGGGGAGGGGGAGCTGCGTTCTTTCTAGGTCGTCGAGTTGCCGGCGGCTTCGGTCGCGCCGTTGGTTTTGGCGCGTCCTTGAGGTGTGGATGGTGGAAATGCTGCTCTGTCTGCGCTGCACAGGATGAATGAGCGATTGCAGAAGCATGTTCAGGTCGCCTCCTCCCACTCCATGATGACTTTGGTTGACATAATAGCAATGGCTTTCTGGGTGACGAAGAAAAACAAGCGATTTCCCAAGAAATGGACCATTCAAATGCAAATTTTCTTTTGCCACACAAAATGTGCCTAGTTAAAAAAGAATCAAGTTGTAGACTTTCAAAAGAGAAAAATGAAAATGTGTGCTTTTCGAGCCTCGCACAGACAGACTCCAAATTGTTCAAAATTTCGGCAGAGATGAGCATGAAGAGCCTGGAGCAGATCCCAAATGCGTACAGTTCGGACCAGAAGTGTGCGGTCCATCACTTTGGTTCGTGAGTCCCGCCCGCGTCCGTTTTGCTTTTTGAAAAAAAAAAAAAAAAAAGCGTCCATATGTTCACGTAGGCCTATCCGGAGTCAGACTGACGCAATTTTTACGGACTCTTCCTCGCCAGGTCGAGTAATCACGAGCCAAGGAGAACTTTGCGTAGGAGAAAAGGTTGCTTTGCCGAGGATCGCTTAACATGAATCAAGCAAAGTGTTCTGGAAGGAGCAGGGTCAACCACGTAGCGGAGCAGCCACGTTTTGGCTGTTATCCTCGTACTTGCTTGCCTTCTCCTCTTTCTGGCTGTCCAATTGCTGCTTGACGGCGAGCAAAGCGGTGATCTTCGAGTCTAATACGTTGTCTTCAGACTTCGAGGTCGCCTTCATGTCTCTGTACGCATCACTTCCCCTCTATGACGCGCGTACGCCCCTAAATAGCACGGGTTCTACGCAAATACTTGCTGTTTGCATCGCGCGGCTGCTTAGTAATGAACATCTTGCGGGTGCCTCGTCTAAAACTTGCAGAAATGTGAAATTTGGCCTTGGATGAGGTAAAAAGGGGCCCCCAACACCCTCCGGCGTCTCTTTTCCTCCAGTAGACCTTGCAGGGGGTGGCTGGTTCCGGTTTATTAAGACAGACGACGACGGTGACGACGACGACGACGCCCAACAGGAAGAAGAAAGGTTCCAGTCGTTTAGATGAGAAAATTACGTTGCGACGCTTGATTTTCTTCGTTCCTTCGATAAAGGACGTGAAGAAAGATCCTCCCGACATGATGGCGGTTTCCTGGGGACCACGAGGGACACGGACGAGAGCGCAGTCATCGTCCCTGGCAGAGGGCGACGACTCGGGGGTCCTGGCAACATTTGGAGCTGGTGACGCGTAAAGGGAATCGCTCCCAGACGTGCCACACTTGCGGTTTTCGCCTATTCCAGAGCTGGGCTGAAGCCACTACTGAAGGGTGGGCTCTGGAACGTGGCCAGGGGCAAATTCCAAAATGCTCATCCTTGAACGACATTTGACATATTTTTGTGTGACCATGGGAGGATTTTTTTCCCCTGCTTGGGAAGTGCCGTGCGTCAAAGAGTAAATATTGACCCCCCCCCTTCTGTTTGGTTTCGCAGTCATGACGATTGGCTCCGTGGGGTCTGTAACGCTCTCCGGAGTGGGCTCGTTGTCCGGGGTGGCCGCCACCACGGTCTGGTTCTTCCCCTTTCTGCTGGCTGCCATCACGTACTATCACAAAACTGTCAACGACCCCGAGCGCAAACCCATCAACCGGAAGAATCTCTACCGCGAGTACGATTTCATCATCGTTGGCGCTGGATCGGCAGGCGCTGTCGTGGCCAACCGACTGTCCGAGGAGAAAGGATGGAATGTAAGGCGATTAATTCATTGTGCAGTGACCTCTCGTCATTAGAGCATCAATTAACGGAGAAATTACCTTTTATGAAGCAAAATTAGTCTGAACAGTCAGATCAATAGAGCAATTCTAATATGACCGGAATTTTAAAAGATGGCTCAGATCAACATTAAACGTGCAATGTCTGTTGTTCAGAGAGGATCACATGCCTGTAATTTGGAATTTTAATTTGTTAAAGCCCACCAAGTACATGAGCGTCAATGATCTCTGAGAAGATCTTCTCCAGAGAATTAAGGTGGTTTTGAGCCTGCTTCTCGGCCCGCTCAGCTCTCTAGAGCAGACCTGGGACTGCTCTTTTCACTGGAGCCCACTGTATTCTTCGTCTTAGTTCTTAGTGCTGTGTAAACTCGATCAACGTTCAGTACTGATCGTGACTTCTGGTTGCAGATTCTACTCTTGGAGGCCGGCGGCGACGAGACCGAGATATCTGACGTCCCCGCCCTGGCAGGCTACTTGCAGCTGGGCAGCATGGACTGGAAGTACAAGACTGAGCCCATGCCGGGACAGGCCTGTCTGGGAATGGTCGGCAAGCGATGCAACTGGCCTCGGGGTAAAGTCATCGGCGGATCGTCCGTCCTCAACTACATGCTGTACGTGCGCGGAAACAAGAAGGACTACGACATCTGGGAGGCTGACGGAAATCCAGGCTGGGGATTTAAGGACGTGCTCCACTACTTCACAAAGTCCGAGGACAACCGCAATCCGTACCTGGCCGCCACACCCTACCACGGGGTAGGCGGATACCTCACCGTCCAGGAGTCACCGTGGCGCACGCCTTTGGCCACTACTTTCGTCGAGGCCGGCGTGGAAATGGGCTTCGAGAACAGGGATGGCAACGGCGAGTTCCAGACCGGATTCATGATCCCTCAGGGCACCATTCGCCGTGGATCGCGCTGCAGTACGTCCAAGGCCTTCCTGAGGCCCATCCGCGACCGCAACAACTTGCACATCGCCTTGCACGCGCACGTCACCAAGGTGTTGATCGACCCGGTGACGAAGCGCGCGTACGGGGTGCGGTTCAAGCGCCATGGAAAGTTGTGGGCCGTGCACGCCAAGAAGGAGGTGATACTGGCCGCTGGTGCGCTCAACACTCCGCAACTCCTCATGCTGAGCGGGGTAGGCCCGAAGTGGCACCTCCAGGACCTCGGTGTGCCGGTGCTGAGCGACTTGCCCGTCGGAGAGAACTTGATGGACCACTACGGCACGGGCGCGACGATCTTCACCATCAAGAAGCCCGTCTCCCTGGTGCAGACGAGATTTGAGAACATCCCCTCCGTGTTGAAGTACGCAATGTTTGGCTCCGGACCCTTGACAGTTCTGGGCGGGGTGGAAGGACTGGCCTGGATTCCCACGAAATACGCCAACAAGACTGAAGACTTTCCCGACATCGAGTTCCACTTCATCTCCGGCAGTCCAGGATCGGACGGGGGCCGACAGATACGCAAAGTCATGGGCCTCGACGACACCACCTGGCAGGTGTACAGGCCCCTCGCCTACAAAGACGCCTGGAGCGTCATACCCATGCTGCTGAGGCCAAAGAGCAAGGGCACTGTCAGGCTGCGCTCCACCAATCCGTACGACAAGCCGATCTTGAATGCGGGCTACTTCTCCCACCCTGACGACATTGAGGTAAGAAATGACAGAGCGGCTACTGGCACCGGTGCCGGAGGTACGCATGGGCCACACAGAACATGTACGTGTACTGCTACATCTTGCAGGTGCTTATTGAGGCTGTCAAATTCGGGCTTGCCTTGGGCCAGACGAAGGCGTTTCAAAAGATGGGCAGTCGCTTCTGGGACTACCCATTTCCTGGTTGTGAAGACACCGAGCTGTGGTCCGACGAATACTGGCGCTGCATGTGCCGCCACTACACCGTGACCATCTACCACTACTCTGGCACCACCAAGATGGGTCCGCCCCACGACCCTGAGTCGGTGGTCAACCACGAGCTCAAAGTGTACGGCATCCGCGGGCTGCGGGTCATCGACGCCGGCATCATGCCCAAGGTGCCCAGCGGCAACACCAACGCGCCGGTTATCATGGTTGGCGAGAAGGGCGCAGACCTGGTCAAGCAGTACTGGTACTCGAAGCGTCGCAGGCGGCGAAAAAGGGACGGTGAAGGAAGTGACGACGGGGCATTGACGGACTGGCCGCAGAAGGAGGTGCCCAGTAGCAGCCGCAGGCCGGCTAGCGGCGACGCCAGGTGACGCAGGAGAGCGCACACGGCGAGGGCGCCGGCTGTAACATTGTCAGTGACGCAATGGAAGGCCTACTGTGCGTAGCGCGAGACATACGGGTGGAACCCGCGACTGAAAATGACAAGAGGGCAGCAGCTCGAGTGTGTGTGTGAGTGTGTGTGTGAGTCTGTCTGTCCGTCCGTCCGTCCGTGTCCACGTTTGCTGTCTAGGTACAAGATACACTGGCTGACTGGCTCGCTGCTGGACGCGTCCCTGAATTCTTACTCGCCACCCACCCACGAGGGACCGCAGATGAATGATTTGGTGTCGAACCAGTCGGTCCTGTTCACAGGGTCCAGTGCTAACTACTCCGGAAGAGTTGCTCAAACGACGGGTGCCATAACCACTTTAGTATAACAATAGCAACACGATGTGTTTAGTTGTATTAGTTGTGTCACTAAGAAGTTGGCTTTGGCGTGAAGTGTCTCGAAACTGCTCAGCGGCTCGAGTGAACAATGTGATGTAACGTATGATAGCGTAAGGGATAGCAAATATGATTGCATTTTTCGCATTTTTAGGCAGAAAGAAAGAACGTTCCTAATAGTTTTGTACACAAGTCATGTTGTCAGTATCTTTGGCGCAACACTCTTTGTCGGGGCAGACCCCGGTTGTTCAGTAGATACAGCGACGTCAGATCCTTGGGTGGCACGACTTCTTCCTGTCCCTCCTCGATTAGCCGAGGGGGATCCAAGGGCTCGACGCCGCCGTCTTCCAACACCACGATCTCCCTGCCGTCGTCTTCGTTTGCCTCCGTCCGTGTGGGGATCGCACTGGAGTAGCTGCTGGGCTCTCTCCGTCTGGTGAGCAGGCTCTGCGGCGAGTATCTGCCTCTGATGCGATTGATGAGCTTCTTCCTCGGCGGTCGCGGCGGAGGCGCCGCTGTCGTGGTGGTGGTCGTCGTCGTCGAGGTCTTCTTGCGAATCTCTTCATCACAGTCGCACCCTCCGCTGTCGCAAGTGTTGAGCACGATCTGGCCCGTGTTGCCCAGCTGCCCCGGACGGTTGTCGTTGCCGGACAACTGGCCCATGCACTTCTGCCAGCTGCCGAACGAGGAGAGGTTGAGTGACCGACACAACAGCCCAACGTTCGTCCATGCCCGCGTTTCCTCTTCCGGTATTAGGTAATTGTAGTATACATGATCTGGTACCTGTAGCATTTGAGTCCGCAGTTGGTCTTTCTCCTGGCCTCCACGGAGCAGATCACGGCCGCGAGGATCACCAGCAGTGAGAGCAGCAGGGCCGACCTTCCCACCTCTACTCCCTTCCTCATTGTGATTCAATGAATGTGCAACACCACCTTCACCCTCATCCTATTTATACACTTTTGACGGGTGCGCCAGCGGCAGCAGGGTCAGGGCCAGCGATGAGGCCAACCAAGAAGATTCAGGCAACTGACGAAGAGATCTTCATTGGTGGCGTCAGCAGAGGAAGGCGGAGACAACACACACACACTGAGACGCATGCACCAAGAAAACTCATTTTGCCAGAAAAATGCAACTGCGACTGCACCTGCAAGAACAAAGAGACCTGAAACTTTTTTCCCCCTTCTTCTGGGTGTGTTTGTGTGCTTCTTCTGTTGCTACAGCTCACGGGCAGACAACGTGATCGCCTCTTCCTCCTCCACCGTCTCCTGGTCCCGGTCGATCTCCACGGTGGCGTCCACGATCACGGCGGAGGAAATCTACGCAGAAATAAGTGCTCATGGACGACAAAGCAGCCTTGGCTTGCGGTTGTGTGCACAGAAGTAGCGTGGACGAGACGTCGACGACTTCCTGTCAGCTTCCTCGCTCAGGAAGGAAGGATGCAGGCTGAAAATGTCGAGGAAATGGTTGGAGGAGGTGGAATCTGTGTCATTAATATTCTGTGGGCGACGTCTTTTCCACTACAAACATGATGGGCGAGCAAACGAGCGAGCCAGCGAGGAAATGAGCGAGCCAGCCCATTGTTTCGCACATCCGCCGCCATCGAGGACTTGGTCACGACGTCCGCGTTTCGGAACCTCTGTTCGACCAAAGCGGCGGTCAAAATCTGATTGTTTTTACTGCACGTGAACCAGCTTTTTGTGTCAGTAGAACAAGAGAGAGAGGGAAAAAACTCATCCTTGACATCAATCCTTTTTAGATTCTTGTCATGTTCATCATGGCCACCGAGATGCGCACGCGCGAGTGTCGAGCTTAAGAAGACAATGATGTAGTGAGACAGATGCAACATCGCCGACTGTATGTAGGACGACTGACGCAGCACGGACCCGGACACGTCCGTCACCGCGAATTTTTTCCCCCTTCTTACTTTCCGCCAAGTGATTTTGTCCAGAAGGCCTCAGACGAAGAAGTCGTGCATGAGACAAGGCCGGACGGTCGGTTTACCCAACCCACTTGGCTCAAGAACAACACGGAGTCAAGAGGGCGAGAGCGAAGTCGACTTGCTCAAGGGAGAGAGCGACGGAGACAGCGGAGATGTCATCCGAGCTAAATTTAACCTTGGCATGACCGTTTCTTTGCGCAAAGCTCTCGTTTTCTACAGAAGGTCTGCACAGACAGAGCGGAAGAGTACAGTGGACTGCAGATATCTCATGCGGATGCTACTTGAAAAAGCCAACTTTGGTCGGAATTTCGACTGTGTTGACTCAGGCCTGGGCTGACTGCAGCCTGATCATGACGCTCAGTACACGTGTGAGCGAGGTAGAGTTTCAATTCGGATGCTTATTACATCCATTGGATGTGAGTGATGCTTATGTCATGTCATGCACTGGGCGCATCAGATAAATTGAAGCTTTTTTTTTCCATTCAGTCTATATGAAAAACGACTGTGTTCAAGGGATATCTTGATGTTTGTAAGCGCTTATGTACATGGGCAGTTAAATTCATTCATGCCTTAATCCATGGATGCTCTTATCCGTCGGCCACTGTCTTTTAGCAACAATTGATGCAGGTAACAGACAAGGTCAGATGCCATCTACTGTTGTTCCCCGTCTTCATCCTACGTGAAGAACAACTCTTCGTGGGTGCCTATAAAGATATTAGACGTATATTTGTGCATAAGTAGCAGTTCTTCTTCCTCCTCGTCTTTTTCTGTGCTATGCACGATCCAAAGATAGAGTTGAGTTGACCCAACCTGTGCAAGTACGCCAACACTTTGACGTACCTACGGAACTGCGCACACATAGCAGGCACGACTGCACACAAAGTATGCGAGGAGCAGTCGCTCGTTGAGGTGTTCTTTCTCTCGCCCTCGTCCCTGAAGTGGAGGTGCATGCACAACAAGGGGTTGTAGTACTAGCGCACTGTCTAGTAGTAGTATTGTCTTGGCGGGACTCCATGCTTTCTTTCTCTCCGAGCACTCTCTCTCTCTCTCTCTCTCTCACGCACACACAGGAACTACTCACACACGCACACGAGAGTATTCTTATTCATCTTCGCCACCGCGTTCGCCTGGGGTCAAGAATTCAGTGGCGGTCAGCAGCCATTCAGCATAGGAGCTTCTTGGGAGCTTGTGAAGAAGACGTTGAGCCTGACATTCTTACTGAAGTCCGTCACGTCCTTGAGCTTGTAGTGCATGTGAATGATAATGGTTTCTTTTCTTGGCGTTTTCAGCTGCGTAATCATCCTCCGTCAAGATGACGTTCTGGCAAGAGAACTACCACTTCATCAAAGATGTGTACGACATGCGCCACCAGAAAATGCTGGAGTGGATGGAGAACGTGGAGAAGGCCATCGCCAGAATCATGGCCGACAAGGTGTACACGTCGGCAGAGTTCAAGAGAGAGCGAGACAACTTTCACGTGAGTACGATGATGCACACGCGATCCTGCTACGTGATGACAATGTCGCTGACGTCGCTTTCAGGCATTGTGCAAGGACCTCTACCGCGAGGAGGTGAAGAAATGGCTGCAGCAGATGTTAGAGATCCTCATGGCTGAGAGAGCGAAGGAGGAACGAAAAGAACAGATAGCCAAGCTGGACGCACTGATAGAGCGGCACGAGAATTTGGTGCCAAATGTCAACCAGACCCAGATCAAGGTCGACCTGTACTGGAAGTGCTACGCCTACGGCGACGAGTTAGCACCGCACATCGAATTTCTGGACGGAATCATGTTGAGTTCCACTCGAGAGATCGCTCCAAGTTGCGTGGAGAACGTGGACGAGCTCATTGAGCGCCAGGAGAAGGCCCTCAGCCAGCTGGAGACCAAGAGGAACGTTGTCAAGGAGCTTATTGCCAAGGGCAAGGCGCTTCTGGAGAACCCTGAGTAAGTCGTGCTGCATTGTTCGTACTGTGTACATACGTAAATCATGACACGTATACATAAGACGTACACTATTAATACACATCTATATGCTACACATGCAAATGTTACATACATGGGGTGAACAGTGCACATGCGTACGTGCTACACATGCGTATGTACTTTTTTTCTGACTCACACTGTGCCTGTTTGCACACGTTGCACCAAACGGCTGTGTCATTTCAGCAAGCCCAAGTTCCTCGACAACCATGTCAAGAGAATTGAGGACGGATGGGACGTGACCAAGGAGAAAGCAACCAACCGCTTGCAGTTCCTACAGAAGACCAAGGACGCCTGGGTGGGCTACGCCGAGGGCCTGGACACCATCGCGCAGGAGTTCGAGAAGGCTGACGATGAGATGAAGAAGGTGAAGAAGCGCTTCAACCTCCAGTCCGCCATTGAGGACCTCGACAAGAGGCAGCAAATCTTCGGAAACTCCAAGAAGAACATAGAAGATCTTTACAAGGCCATTCAAGAGAATTACGACATCATGACCATGACCCTTCCTGACGAGAAGAAAGACTTTGTCAAGAAAGAGGTGAAGGCGATCACGGACAAACTTGAGACTGTGGCCAAATTCGAAGAGAAGGTGAAGAAAATCGAGAACTTCGTCTCCAACCTGAAGGAATTCGATAACAGCCTCAAGGGAGTTGACTCCTGGATGACCGAGGCCGAACGGCAGCTCAAGGACATCAAAGAGAGCAGAGACCAGATGACTCCAGAAGATCGGGTGTCCTACACTATGGAGCTGCAAGAAGACATCGCTACAAAGGTCGTTATTATCCAAGAAAACATCAAGAAGGAGTCAACTCTGCTGCCCCAAGGTAAAGTCAGTCACTTGTCATGTCCAGCTTAGTCATGGTCCTCTGCACGTGTTCCTCTTTTCCTCATAGGTGACAAAGTGCCTCAAGACGCTCAGGACTTCAAGGATGAGCTCAAGAGGATCGAGCAGTTCGTCTTGGACTTGCAGAAGAAGGTTATTCGTGAATGTGAGCAGTATTCTGAGGATGTCAAGTACTGGGCCGAATACAAGACCGGCATCAAGGAGTTCAGACCCTGGCTGGAGAGCGTCGAGAAGAAGTCGCAGGAGGGCCTGACCAAACCGCAGACCCTAGATGACGCCCAGGCCATGTTTGCCTCAGTCAAGGAATTTGAGTCCGGGTGCGCCAAGAATCTCAAGATCCTGAACGCTGCCACCGAGGCGGCGAATAAGATGACTACTCACAAAGACGCCGACTCCGAGGTTGAAGAGCTGGGAGACCGGTACGAGACGGTCAAGAAGGTGGCGGACGATTGGGTGAAGAAGGTGGAGACTCTGGTCAAGGAATGGCAGCTTCTCGACACCACCGTCACCGAGCTCAACTCTTGGGTGGCCGAGGATCGCAAGGAGAACGAACAGCAGTTCTCGCTCGAGAAGATGGAATCCACCCTCGGCGAGCTCAAGAACATCTTCAAGGAGAAGGAGAAGCTCGTGGAGAACCTCTAAGAATACGACCAACGCTCAACGACTGGAACTACGCCAATTAGGAGAAGAACTTCATTATTATCAACACCGCTGTACTGGACATTCTATCCCCGAAATTATTTTCCTTCACCATAACAACCCTTTTGTACCATACAAACAGGATCGCCTGACTGCACCGAGCAGGCTTTGCGACGGGTGGCCCGGCCTCATGTTCGACTGCAGCGAGGTCTTCCCCGGGAGGGCTGCTTGGGGCGCCAGATTGAACTACGCCCTATTGATTCGAAAGGCCCCGAAAGGGCGCAATCTGGAGATCGACTGATGAGTCGCAAGGTCTCCTCCGTCACGTCGGACGAGACGAGGCGCTCGGTAGTGTCCGACATAGTGGGCTCAAGTTTTTTTTTTTTTTTGCTTTGCACGTACATTAAATAGCATAAAAGAAAGGATTTGCAATATCACGGATCATCATCACATGTCTCAACGAGTCCATGCGAGGGCAGCATGTCGAATATGTTTGGAAATAAAGCATCAAGTGGAAGATGACTCTGCTTGTGTACGTGGGGACCTCGGTAGAGTTGGTCAAGATCACGTGACTGGATTCGAGTCCACTTTGGGCAAATATTCGGAAGAATCGACTACTTTTTCAAATATTCAGTCCAAAATCAAAGTGTTGACTGACGTCCAAAATTTAGAAAATCCATGTGGCTCCATTTTAAACCTTAGTGATAGCCCTAAAGTCCGCAGCCTCTTTCCTACTCATAACCACACTCTGAAAAACCGTGTGTTTGATGTTTTACAGAAGATTTAAGCATGTAAATTTTGAGAAGTTACTTATGGGATTGCTTTGTGAGCATTTTTGAGAAATAATATCCATCTAGGTACTTTTTTGGAATATTCACATTCACGTGAATTCAAAAATGAAGTAACTCTGCCCACTCTGGAGATCAGTACTTGACCGATAGGGGGCGATAGAACAGGTAGATCCACCCTGGGAAGTACTAAGTACTCCATTTCATACTCTTGATGTCCATCAACCGCTGTCGGCAGCTCGAACGCTCTCAGTCGGTCTCCTCTGTCCTCGGTAGTCTCGTCCCCGGCTCCTTTTTTTACCACGTAGAAGTTTAGGTCGCCATGAAGATTGCTTTGGTGACGGTGTTGATCTTGGCGAGCGCCAGCGCGTTGAAGCGTCCTCCGTGGGTCCAGTCCGATTGCCCCACTGCCACCGTGACGGACTTCATCTGCTGCAAGGACTACCACTGCTCTGATTTTAATAACAAAAATGACTGTGAAGAGGACAATTATTGCGAGTGGAACAAACAGAAGTGCGACCTCAAGAGGGATGGTAGAAGCAACGTCTGTTGCCACTCGGATGTGCACGAGTACTGCGATGATATCGTGGCTGGAAGATGCCCAGTCCATTTCCAGGTAATCTTGACTCCAGTATCTCGTCCTTACTTTTCAACAGCTTTTCACGCTACATTCGACCCTGCCGACCGTGTCTTCCGCAGATTTCCAAGAACTGCTGCCGCAAGAAAGGCTTGAAGTGGGACGGAGTCCTGAAGACCAACATCACTGGTGCCGTGTGCTGCAACACGCCCTGCTCAGAGCTGAAGACAAACAACGGTTGCGAAGTTCCGGAGCGCTGCGCAGTCCCCGGCCAAAGGTCATTGTACGGCCCACCCAAGTTCTTCAATAAGCAGGTGTCGGGGTCAGCCCAGAAATACGGCAAGGTCATTCCCTTCAATGGACTGGAAAACTCCTACGATGATCTGCTGCCCTACAGCGACAGCCACACAAAGCCTGTCGACGAGATTACCGTCGACGATCTCATGAATTCCCTCGTCGCGGCGCTCTCCAATGATAAGGACGCCTACGAATACGCCGCTGAAATAAGTTCGGATCCCTACACTGGCAAGCAGTTCTACGGGGGCACTCTGGGAAGTCTGAACTTCATCGATCCGAGCATCTACCTTAGCCAGATCTACGGCAACCGCTACGGCGCTGCTCTTGGACAGCTGCCCTTCTACGGTGGGTACGGCCACGCACCTTATTCCATCTCTCCCGGCTACTCTAGCTACGGCGGTGGTTACGGAGGCTACGGCGGCGGTTACGGAGGCTACGGCGGCGGTTACGGAGGCTACGGCGGCGGTTACGGAGGCTACGGCGGCGGTTACGGAGGCTACGGCGGTGGCTACGGCGGTGGCTACGGCGGTGGCTACGGCGGTGGCTACGGCGGTGGCTACGGCGGCGGCTACGGCGGCGGCTACGGCGGCGGCTACGGCGGTGGCTACGGCGGCGGCTACGGAGACGGCTACGGCGGCGGCTACGGAGACGGCTACGGCGGCGGCTATGGAGGTCAGGGGGGCTACGGCGGCGGCTATGGAGGTCAGGGGGGCTACGGCGGCGGCTATGGAGGTCAGGGGGGCTACGGCGGCGGCTATGGA